>Ga0163144_10000122_pt1 | contig 175202 bp, 169 predicted proteins | sample OliLak19BULKMAT1_FD_123175 | JGI IMG/M metagenome (GOLD analysis project Ga0163144, IMG submission 123175) | Freshwater microbial mat bacterial communities from Lake Vanda, McMurdo Dry Valleys, Antarctica - Oligotrophic Lake LV.19.BULKMAT1 | ecosystem: Environmental > Aquatic > Freshwater >...
CGGTGCTTTGGTCGTCGCCCCCCCCCCCCGGGCCCTGGGTGGTGCAGCATAGCCACCCCCCACCCCGCCCCCCCGCGCACCCCCACGTGCCCCCCCCCCCCCCCCCCCGTGCCGCATTGCCGGCGACGCGTCGCGATCATGGCGCGAACTCGCCGTCCGCCGCGCTGTCGGAGTCGGCTGCCGCGGGCCGCAACGCGGCTGCTTGCGGAGGAAGGGCCGGAATCGTCCGTTCGCGCGGGGGTCGCTGCGATGCGGCGTGCGCGACCTTGCTCAGGCGCCGGGCGCGGTCGAGGACGCTGCGACGCGCCTCGACCGGGCTGAGCAGTCGGGGCGGATCGGCATCCACGGTCGACACGCTCGACTCGGCCGGTGCTTGCGGCACCGCGAAGTCGGACGTCCAGTCAGCCTGCCCGATCCCACCGATGCCGGCGAAAAGCACGGCGCCGCTGATCCACAGCGCCGAGAGGACCGTGCGGGGCCTCGATCGACGCCGGGATCTCGTCACTCGGATGGACGGCATCGGCAGCCTCCCCGTGCGGTCTCAAGATGAGCGGTGCGCACGTCCTATGCTTCGCTGCGCGGAGCTTGGCAAGGAAAATCTTACTGCGTCGCCTTCACGCGACGCGCGGCGACGAGCCACGTGGTCGACGCGACGGCCGCCACCAGGGAGAGCGACTGCGTCAGGTCGTGCGGCAACGCGCGAAGAAACTCGAGCAGCCAGGTGCTCCAGAAGTAGCCAACGGCGGAGAGCAGCAGGATCTCACCATCGACGTGCCTGCACCGCTGCGCGAACGCCAGGAAGGTGAACAGCGCCACGCCGACCAAGCCGAAGTAAAGCTGCAGCGCATGTACCGGTTCGGACCAGGCGGCGCCGCGGTGGATGATCCCTGCGCCCACCTGCCAGTCGAAGGCGTCGCTTCCCGGCGGGAAGCGCACCGCCCACGGCATCGCCGTGCGCACACCGAAGCAGCAGCCTTTCAGATAACACCCGAGGCGGATCCCAGCGATGAGCAGACCCGCTGCCGGAGTGACGACATCTGCGTACGCCAGGAATCCGACTCCGATCGCGCGCGCGATGCACGGACCGACGAGTACCGCCAGCAAGATGCCGCCCGGGATGCGCATGTGCGGCGAGAGGATCGCGCCGGGGAACGGTTGCTCGCCGCTCCACCACGCCGGCCACGACTCGACCAGGTAAAGCAGTTTCGAGCCGACCCCGATCGCCAGCGTCAGCAAACCAAAGACGATGCCGATCTCTCGAACGCGGTACCCGGACCGTCGCATCAGCCAGACGAGCCCGAGACCACCGAGTGCGGCGCCCAAAAGCCATCCGATGAGGAACGCCGGGACGTTCCCGAGCATCATCACCTCATGGATGGCCGTGGAGGGCGAAGCAACCGCCTCAGTCGCTGAGGTGCGTCAGGGTGCGCAGGGTGAAGTAGTCTCTGCCGAACTTGCTCTCGAAGAACTGCGAGCTGTAGCGGCCGCCGAGGGCGGCGCGGTTGCGCTTGTCGTTGACGCCGACGACCAGGTTCGGCGAGACGGCCGAGAAGCTGCCGTCGGAGGACTTCGACCAGTGGTAGGCGCACATGGCGTTGTAGAAGTATTCGCCGGCGCGGTTGTGCACCAACTTCCAGTAGATGCGGTACAGGTCGCGGTCCATGTACATGATGACCTTGCCGAAGTTGTAGTACGGGTCGCTCGACTCGCCCTCGAGGATCCACACCGGGCGTGGGATCAGCTTGAGGTTCTCGACGATCAGCCACGGCGCGCCCTTGGCACCCGGCGTCTCGTAGCCGGCGCGGAAGTAGGGGATCTGCACCTCCGAACGGGTGTCGGTCACCTGCTTGGGCGTCAGCGGGTCGGGGCTCAGCACCGGCGCCAGGATGTTGCCCTCGCCGACCACCTTCCACTTGTAGTACTCGACCTTGCCGCCGTAGCAGTTGAGGTCGTCGGCGAAGATGTCCATGCCGGCGACCGGCTCGGAGCGCGAGGCGGAGCTGGCCTGCCGCACGCGCCGCGTCGCCGGTACGTAGAACCAGGCTTTGTCCTGCGAGGTCCAGCTGTTGGTGCGCTTGGTCAGGCCGCCGACGCCGTCGACGTCGCTCGGCTCGAGGACGCTGGTCAGCGCCGTCACCGAGAGATTCTCCGGATTCTCCACCGCGCCGCCGTGTCGGCCGAGGAAGGCGAAACTGTGCAGCCACAGCTTGATGCGCTTGTACTCGCCGCCCTCGTCGACACCGTTGAGGGTGAAGGTCGCGCCGCCGCCGCCACCCATCTGGTTGGCGGCGGTGAAGTTCCACGCCGCCTTGCAGCCGGCCTGCGGATCCTTCGCGTCGATCTTCGGAAAGGGGAACCCGAAGTAGAAGACCGGCGTCTCGCCGGTGGCGAGATCCTTCAGGCCGCAGGTCTCCTCATCGAGGCCGTACTTGCCTTCATTGGCCTCGCTCGCCTGCCAGAACGCCTGCGAGTAGTTCTGCTTGAAACGCTCGGCGTTGATCGGCTGGACGGTGTACCAGTAGTCGCCCTTTTTTACCCGCTCCAGCACCGGATCGGGGAGCAGGCCCTGTGCCTGCTGCCAGTTGTTGCTGTCGAGGGTCCACGGCTTGCCGTCCGCCGCTGTCCCCTCGTCCGCGGCGGCCGGCTCGAGCCCGGCGCCGCCCCACAACAGCGCGGCCAGCGCCGCGCCGACGATTCTCGTGCCTCTCATGCCCACTACTCCTTGTGGCCCCCGAAGCCGCCGCACCAGGCGGCGCGGCGCGAGACCGAGACAGAGCTGCTGCACGGCGGCGGCGTTCGCGTCGACGCGCTCAGCAGCGAAGGGATACTCTCCGGACAACATGCGATAGGCCGGCGCGGTCAGGCCGGCGTCGGGATGACGACGCGGCCGACCGAAGCGCCGCTGCAACAGCAAAGCGCCGCCGTCGCAGTCGACGCAAGTGCGCGCGCAGCGCGATCGCAGACGAACGGGCGGGCGGGCGTCACGGAAGCGATCATTCCCGATCCATCGCCGAAAACGCAAGCGACGCGGCGCGCCCCGCGTCAGGCGCCCATCGCCGCCATGCGCGCCAGGATGACGCGGCCGTAGTGGTCCATGCGTTGCGGCCGGCGCCGGCGCGGCGCCGGCAGACAGGCGGCCAGGCGCGCCGCCTGCTCGCGACCGAGAAAGGCCGCCGGCACGCCGTAGTGATGCTGCGCGGCGTCCTCGCCGCCGTACACGCCGGGTCCCCACTCGACGACGTTCAGGTACAGCTCGAGGATGCGCGACTTGGGCAGGATCAGCTCGGCGAGCAGGCTGAGCGGTACCTCGAAGAGCTTGCGCAGCGGCGACCAGAAGGTGGGGAAGAAGAGGTTCTTCACCAGTTGCTGGGTGATGGTGGAGCCGCCGCGCCAGACCTGACCGCGCTGCCAGTTGTCCTCGGCCGCCCGGCGCACGCCGTCCCAGTCGATGCCGGCGTGGGCGAAGAAGCGAGTGTCCTCGGCGGCGACGACGGCGCGCGGCAGGTGCGGTCCGAGGCGCACCAACGACACGAAGCCGCTCGTCGAGCCGGGGGCGTCGCCGTACTGGACCCAGCGCTGCAGCTGCAGGACGGTGAGCAGCGGCGGGAAGATGCGCAGGTACACCAGCCCGACGACGCACAGCGCCAGCCACGCGACGGCGGCGGCGAGCAGCCAGCGCAGCACGCCGCGCACGAGGCCGCGGCGGCGGCGGCGCCGACGCTCGGCGCGGGCCGGCAGCCAGCCGGCCACCGGCGAGCGACGACTCGACGCGCCCGGCCGCCGCACGCGCTCAGCGCGTCGGGCCGCCGGCGGCCGGCGGGGCGAGGATCTCGGCGGCGGCGTTGAGCGCCGCCACCGCGGTCGGCACGCCCGCGTAGCAGGCGGTCTGCATCAGCACCTCGACCAGCTCGTCGCGGCTGATGCCGAGGTTGAGGGCGCCGAGCAGATGCCCCTTCAGCTCGTCGGTCTTGCCGAGGGCGGCGAGCTGCGCAACCGTACAAAGACTGCGGCTGCGCAGGTCGAGGTTGGGGCGCGACCAGAACATGCCGAAGACAAATTGCGTCACCAGGGCGAAGAAGTCGGGCGCCAGGGCGTGCGCCGGCATGCCGGGCGCCTGCTTCATCAGATCGCCCCACAGTGTCGCCGTCACCGCGCGCCCGCGCGCCAGCAAATCGTTCTGGTCGGCCATGCGCCCCTCCGTGCGCGGCGGACGGTGCCAGATGGGCCGGCGCCGCGCAACGCGACGGGCTCACATTGCGAGCTTGAGGGCGAGGCTGAGCGGCGCGCCGGCGGCGACGGCGTCGCCGCGGTGCAGCAGACGCGGCAGGCGGATGCTGAAGGTCGAGCCGATCGCCGGCCGCGACTCGACGCGCACCTCGCCGCCGAGCCGCGACGCCAGGCGCTGCACGATGTAGAGGCCGAGGCCGACGCCGGCGCTGGCCTGGTCGCCGCGGTTGGCCCCCTGCCGGAAGGCCTCGAAGATCGCGTCGATCTCCTCCGAGGCGATGCCGATGCCGGTGTCGCTGACGCTGATCTCGACCTCGTCACGCCCGCGATCCCAGTGGGCACTGACGCGAATCATCCCGCGCGCCGTGTACTTGCACGCGTTCTCGAGCAGGTTGCGGAGGATCGTGCGCAGCTTCTCCTCGTCGGTGCGCAGCGGCGGCATGTCGGCGGCGGCGGGCCAGTGGACCGCCACCTGCGGGGTCTCCGGCAGGCCGGCGCGCAACTCCGAGAACACGTCGTCAAGCTCGAATTCCTCGCAGCTCACCCGCTCGTGCCCGAAGTCGATGCGCGATGCGTCGAGCATGCGTCCGATCGCCTGCTGCAGGATGCACCCCGAGGCGCGCACCTTGCCGAGCGCGCCGCGCTGCTCCGCGGTCGTCGACCCGTAGCTCTCGTCGATCAGCAGCTCGGTGTAGCCGAGCAGGGTCGTCAGCGGCGTGCGCAGTTCGTGCGAGACGGTGGCGAGAAACTCGGTCTTGATGCGCTCGGCCTCCTGCGCCTTGGCATAGAGGACCTTGAACTCCGCCAGCGTGCGCTGCAGCTGCGTCGCCAGCGCCTCGGCGCTGTCAGCGCGCACCCCCTCGCGGCGGGCGCGGTCGACGAGGTGCCCATAGAAGATCGCGGTGGTGAACAGGAACGGAATGCGGATCAGCGACGGCGAGCTGAGCAGATCCTCGCCCGTCCCCGTCGCCGAGTGCCCGAACAGGTAGGCGCCGCAGACGACGCAGGCCGCGACCGCGATCAGGCGCAGGTTCTCCCCCACCGCCGCCAGCAGCAGCAGGAAGAAGTAGAGCATGAAGAAGTCGGGGCTGAAGCCGCCGCTGATCATCAGGGCGGCGGTCACCCAGGCGGTGTCGAAGATCAGCACCGCGATGGCGAACCGGCTCGAGTCGGTCAGGCGACGCGGCAGCTGGGCGATGGCGACGTTCGACGCCAGAGCCAGTGCGATGAGGATCCCGACCGTTGGTGAGGTGACGCCGAACTGCTGCTCGACCAGCAGCAGGTAGGCCGTGGCGATGATCAGGGTGTAACGCAGCAGCAGGAAGGCGCGCAGCTTCGAAGCAGGGTCCACGGGGCCCCGCCAGCAGCAAATTGCGGACCTCATGCCTGGCGACCCGTCGTGCGACCTCGCCAGTGCCTGGATCCGCCACGCGGATGCCACCTGCCCTGCGGGACGTCACATCATCGTCAATCGCCTGACGCCAACTGGGCGAATGGCTGGTCGTCGATCTCGCGGTCGCCGACGCAGTCCTCGCAATAGGTCGAGCATTGCCCGCCAGTGGTGGCCGACCCGTGCGTCGGACAGCCGCACTGGGGACACAGGAAGGGATAACGATGCGCTGGATCTGCTGTAGGAATCACGCTGACACGCTAGCGCCCAACCGTTACACGGCGGTGACGGCCGGATGATCGTTCAGAACGTCGGCACCGGATCCTGCGGGCGCCGCAGGCGGTCGAGGGGGCCGTCCTTGCGCCACATGAAGCACGAGTCGGGCATGCCGCCCATGCCGATGATCGAGTCGGCGGCCAGCGCGCGCGCCGGCCAGTTCTCCGACAGGGCGGCGCAGCATTGGATGAACGTCGGCGCGACCATCAGCAGGGCGTCGAGCAGCGGCCGATCGGCCGCCGCCTCGCCGAGGCGGGCGATCAGCGCCGCCGAGACGCCGCGGAACAGCGACAGGCCGGCCAGGCCCGCCAGCGCCGCGCCGCGATCCGTCCACGTCGCCTGCTCCAGCGTGGCGCGTTCGCGGCGCCGCTCGGCCGCGCGGACGGCGCCGAAACTGACCGTCGCCAGCTCGACCGGCGCCCAGACGCGCACCTCGTGCACGGCGGCGAAGCGGTCCATCGGCCGCGCCACCGCCGGCGCGGCGGCGAAGGTCATGTCGGTGAGCTGGACGACGAGGTCGAGGTCGGCGTCGACGCGCTGGCTACCGTCGATCAGGATGTCGCGCCGGAAGACGCGCTCGCCGGCGGCGCGCCGCGGGTCGACCGCCGCCACGCCGCCCGGCCCGAGGGCCCAGGCCACCGCCGCGCCCAGCACCTGCGCCAGGGTGAGGATGTGCGAGCAGCCGCGCGGACCGCCGAGGGCGAGCGACAGCTGGCGGGCGAAGCCGGCGTCGACGACCGCGCCCTCGAGTTCGCGCAGGCGGTGGATCGGGTCGCGACAGCTCTCGCCGCCGGTCAGGGCGGACGGCTCGAAGGCGACGCTCGGCTGCTCGGCGCCCAGGGCCAGCAGGCGCGGGCCGTCCGGGTCGACCAGCGCCGCCAGCGCCATGTGGTGCACGATGCCCGGCATGCCGAGATCACCGCCGACCGGCACGAAGCCGCGCTTGCGCAGGTCGATGAGCGTGGCGCGCGCGTCGACTTTGCCGTTGGCGTGCTGACTGAGGGTCACCGACAAGCCGCGGCTGTGCAGCGGGTGGCCGCGCAGGTCGATCTGCATCGCCCCACTGTGCCGGCGCGAGATCCGCGGCGCAACCGCGCCCACGACGTTGGACGTAGCCGCGCGCGCGCCGATCTGGTAGCTGGGCGATCCATGCGGTTCACGGTCATTGACGAGGGACGGGCGAGCGAGATCGAGGCGTGCGTCGACGGCGACGCGGTGCGGCTCGCCGACGCGGCGCTGCGCGAGGCCCTGGGCTGGGAGCTCAAGCCGGAGGGGCTGTGCAAGGGCGGCCTGTGCGTACCGGTGCGCGACCGCGCCGCCCTGGTGCACGGCGACGGCATCGACCTGACGGCGCTGGCGGCCCTGCTCGGGCGGCCGCTGGCGCTCGACGCGGCGGCGCGGACCGCCTACCTCGGCGCGTCGGCCGGGGAGCGCGGCGCGCAGTTGGCGAGCGGCTTGGCGCCCGACGTGACGCTGCCCGACCGCGACGGACGGCCGCATGCGCTGGCCGGCTTCCGCGGCAAGAAGGTCCTGCTCATCGCCTACGCCTCCTGGTGAGGCTGCCGCTACGACCTGCCGGTCTGGCAGGTGCTGTACGACGAACTGAAGGACGGCGGGTTCCTGGTCGTCACCGTAGCCATCGACAAATGCGCCGACGACGCGCGCCCGTGGATCGAGGCGGCGGCGCCGACCCACCCCAGCCTGATCGACACCGAGCACCGCTTCGCCGACCTGTACGGCATCGTCAACGTGCCGACGGCGATCTGGATCGACGAGCAGGGCCGCTTCGCGCGGCCCAACCACGTCGCCTTCGGCAACGACATCTTCAAGGAGCTGACCGGCTTCGACTCCGCCGCCTACCTCGACACGGTGCGCGCCTGGGTGCGCGAGGGGCGCGGCGCCCTCACCACCGAGCAGGTGCGCGCGCAGCAGATGCGCCCAAGTGACGCGGAGCAGTTGGCGCGCGCCGAGTTCGGCCTCGCCTGGCACCTGCACCAGCGCGGCGAGGTCGCCGCGGCCGCGCGCCACTTCGCGCGCGCCGGCGAGTTGTCGCCCGACGACTTCACCATCCGCCGCGGGTCGATGCCGATCCTCGGCATCGACCCGATGACCTCGCCCGAGTTCCTGGAACTGTACCAGGAATGGACGGCGCGCGGTCGCCCCTACTACCGGCCGCGCTCGTAGCGGTGGCGGCCGGCGCGGCGGCGCCGCGGATCACAGGCGGCGTGGCAGGGTCGCGCCCGTCAGAGTCCCGCGCAGCACCGTCACGGCGTGGCCGAACAAGTGCACGCGATCGGGCGCGGCATCGGTCACGACGCGCACGACGCCGCCGCGCGGCGAGGCCTGGTAGGCGCGCAGGTCCGTCCGCCCCAGCTTCGGCGCCCAGTACGGGCCGAGGGCGCAGTGCGCGGCGCCGGTGACCGGATCCTCGTCGATGCCGTGCGCCGGGGCGAAGAAGCGCGAGACGAAGTCGTAGGCGCCGCTCTCGTCGCGGCTGGTCACGGCGACGCCGCGGTCTGGCGAGGCAAGCGCGAGGGCGCGCAGGTCGGGGCGCAGGGCGCGCAGCGCGGCGGCCGACTCGACCTCGACGACGTGGCAGGTCGGGTTCGAAGCGCTCGCCACCGGCGCCACCGCCAGCGCCGCGCACACCGACGCCGGCACCGGGCCGCCGGGCGGGCGAGCGGGGAAGTCGAGACCGATCCAATCGCCGGCGCGCCAGGCGCGCAGCGCGCCGCTGGCGGTGGCGAAGCGCGCCGGCCCGTCGCTGCGCAGCAGGCCCTCCTCCCACAGCGCGTGCGCGCTCGCCAGGGTCGCGTGGCCGCACAGCGGCACCTCCACCGTCGGCGTGAACCAGCGCAACGCGAAGCCATCGTCGCGGCGCCACAGGAAGGCGGTCTCGGCGAGGTTCATGTCCGCCGCCAGCGCCTGCAGCCAGCCATCATCGGCTGGCGGATCGAGCAGACAGACCGCGGCGGGATTGCCGGCAAACGGGACGGCGGTGAAGGCGTCGATCTGGATCAGGCGCAGCGGGCTCATGCACCCTGCCCCTAGCTGCGCGCCGGCGCATGCCTCAAGGGCGGCGATTCGACGGGCATGGAGGACCGGGTTAGCGCCGCGCCCTGCACGTTGCCGCGTCGCGCGCCGCCGCATATACCGAGCCCATGCCGCAGCCGCCGAACCCCAAGAGTGTCGCGAAGATGGAGAAGTTCATCGCCAGCTACTGCGCGAAGTCGGGCACGGTCGTCCATCCCGACCCCGAGGTGACCGCCGCCGTCGTGATGGGGCTGGCGCATAACGTCGACACGCTCGGACGGCCGCTCTGCCCGTGCCGGTTCTACCCGGACAAGCCGGCCGAGGTGCAGCACCGCACGTGGATCTGCGCCTGCGACGACATGCAGGTGTACAAGTACTGCCACTGCCTGCTGTTCGTCACCGCCGACGGCGCGCCGATCACCGAGTATCTGCCGGCGGACCATGAGGGACGCCGGATTTACGGGGTGGTCGCGGACCCGACGCCGGACAAGGGACGGCCGCTGCGCGACAAGGCGGCCGAGCGCGAAGCCGAACGCCTGCGCCGGCCCTCCTGACCCATGGACGACGCGATCCGCCTGGCGCCGATCGAGGCGCGCGCCCTCGGCGTCCTGGTCGAGAAAGCCCTGACCACCCCCGAGGGCTATCCCCTCTCGCTCAACGCCGTCGTGCTCGGCGCCAACCAGAAGGTCAACCGCCACCCGGTCCTGGCGCTGTCCGACGACGAGGTCAGCGACGCGCTCGACGGCCTCATCGACAAGCAACTGGCGCGGAAGGTGTTCCCCGGCCAGAGCCGCGTCGACAAGTACGCCCACACCGGCACCTCGACGCTGAAGATCGAGATCGCCCAGCTGGCGCTGCTCGCCGAGCTGCTCATGCGCGGGCCGCAGAGCGCCGCCGAACTGCGGGCGCGCGCCGGGCGCATGCTGCCGATCGACTCGGCCGAGCGGCTCGACGCGCTGCTGGCGCCGCTCGAGGCGCGCGGCATGGTCGAGCGCATCCCGGCCGGGCGCGGCAGCCGGGTCGAACGGCTGGCGCAGGCGCTGTGCCGCGATCTGCACCCGCTCGACACTCCCGCCGCGGCGCCGCTGGCAGCGCCAGGCGCCCCCGAGGAGGCGCACCCGGCGACGCGCGCGGCCCTCGGCGCGCGTCTGGCCGAGCTCGAGAGGAACGTCGAACGTCTCGAGCGCCAGTTGCGCACCCTCGCCGACAAGCTCGGCGAACCGCTGGGATGACGGCGCGCGCGGCCGCGCCGTCATCCCCTGCGGCCCGGGTTTCGGTCGCCAGGTCGCTTCGCTAAGGTGCCGGGTCACGGTGTCCGACCAACCCTCCATCTCGTCCGCGGCCGGCGCGCCGCCGATCGTCTTCGACGACGTCAGCATGGCGTTCGGCGCCCGGCGCGTCTTCGACCACCTGTCGTTCCGCGTTCCGGCCGGCCTCATCGCGGTGATCCTCGGCGGCAGCGGCTCGGGCAAGAGCACCGCCCTGCGCCTGATCGGCGGCCTGGTGCAACCGGTCAGCGGTCGGGTGCTGGTCGACGGCGAGGACGTCGCCCGACTCGGCGAGCGCCAGCTCACCCGCGTGCGCGCCAAGCTCGGCATGCTCTTCCAGGGCGGCGCGCTGCTCGACGCCATGACCGTCTTCGAGAACGTCGCCTTTCCGCTGCGCGAGCACGCGCGGTTGTCGGCGGCCGAGATCGCCACGCGGGTGCGCGAGAGCCTCGCCGCGGTCGGTCTGCCCGACGCCGAGGCACTGCTGCCCGGACAACTCTCGGGCGGCATGGTCAAGCGCGCCGCGCTGGCGCGCGCCATCGTCATGCGCCCGACCATCCTGCTCTGTGACGAGCCGTTCTCCGGCCTCGACCCGATCTCGGCTTGTCGCATCGAGGCGCTGCTCGGCGGCATCAACGCGCGCTTCGGCATGACCATCGTCGTCGTCTCGCACGACATCGCCTCGACCATGCGCATGGCAGCGCGGGTGCTCATCCTGCTCCCCGACGGCGCCGTCGAGGGTGCGCCGGCCGACCTGCAGCGCAGCGGCGACGCGCGCGTCGCCGGCTTCCTGCAGCCGGACGTCGAGGCGGCGCTGCGGCAGGAGGCCGCGGCGGTCGCGGCGGCGCCGGTCGAGGCCGCGGCGGGCCCATGGTGACCGCCATCCGTGCCCTCGGCGGCGCCACCGTCGATGCCGTCGCCGAGCTCGGCCGCTTCGCCGCCTTCGCCGCCAGCCTGGCGCGCAGCATCGTGACGCCGCCGCCGCGCGTCGGCCGCCTGGTCGACGAGGTCTTCAAGCTCGGCGTGCTCTCCTTGCTCATCATCTGCCTGTGCGGCGCCGCCGTCGGCGCCGTGCTCGGCCTGCAGGGCTACAACACGCTGGTGCGCTTCGGCGCCGCCGACTCGCTCGGCGCGGTGGTCGGGCTGAGCCTCATCCGCGAACTGGCGCCGGTACTGACGGCGCTGCTCACCACCGGCCGCGCCGGCTCGGCGACGACGGCGGAGATCGGCACCATGGCCGTCACCGAACAGCTCGACGGCCTGCGCATGATGTCGGTCGACCCGCTGCACTACATCGTCGCGCCGAAGGCGCTGGCCATGCTGCTGGTCATGCCGCTGTTGTCGGCGCTGTTCACCGTCTTCGGCATCTTCGGCGGCTACCTGGTCGGCGTGCGGCTGATGGGGCTCGACCCCGGGCGCTACATGAGCAGCCTGCAGGACGCCGTCGACTTCCGCGACGACATCCTCGGCAGCCTGCTGAAAGCGCTGGTCTTCGGCCTGCTCGTCGGCCTCATCTCGACCTACCGCGGCATGACCACCGCGCCGACCTCGGCCGGCGTCGCCGCCGCCACGACGTCCACCGTCGTCACCGCCTCGGTCAGCATCCTGCTCGTGGACTACGTCATCACCGCCCTGTGGGGAGTGTGAGCGCATGCGTCGATCGCCAACCCGCGACCTGCTCGTCGGCTGTTTCGTCCTCGCCGGACTGGCCGCCATCGCCTACCTGTCGCTGCGCGTCGGCGGCGTCTCGTACACCGGGCCGACCGGCCTGCGCATCTTCGCCGACTTCGACGAGATCGGCGGCCTCAAGCCGCGCGCCCCGGTGGTCATCTCCGGCGTCAAGGTCGGCGAGATCGAGGATATCGGCCTGGCCGACGACTACCGCGCCCGCGTCGCCCTGACCCTCGACCCGGCGCTGCGGCTGCCGGTCGATACCACCGCGTCCATCGTCACCTCGGGGGTACTCGGCGACCGCTACATGTCGCTGCAACCGGGCGCCGAGGACGATATCCTGAAGAGCGGCGACCAGATCCAGTTCGTCGAGTCGGCGGTCATCCTCGAGCGCATGATCGGCAAGCTGATCCACAACGCCAACGTCGGCTCGGCGTCGGAGAAACCATGAGCACGCGGCCCGCCCGTCTCATCGTCCTGGTGCTCGCCGCGGCGCTCGGCGGGTGCGCCGGTGCGCAGCCGCCGCGCCCAGACGACGATCCCTGGGAAGGCTACAACCGCGCCATCTTCGCCTTCAACGACGCCATCGACACCTACGGCCTCGAGCCGGCGGCGAAGGGCTGGGACTGGGTGGTCCCGGACGTGGCGCAGCGCGGCCTGAGCAACTTCTTCGACAACCTGCGCTTCCCGTTGGTGCTGGTGAACGACCTGCTGCAAGCGCGCTTCCACGACGCGGCGGCGACGACGGCGCGTTTCCAGTGCAACACCTTTTTGGGCGGGCTCGGCTTCTATGATCTCGCCGCCGACTTCGGCGTCCCGGCGCATGTCCAGGACACCGGCCTGACGCTCGGGCGCTGGGGCATCGCCCCGGGGCCGTTCTTCATGCTGCCGCTGCTCGGTCCGTCGAGTCCGCGCGACGCCGGCGGTCTGGTCGCCGACGGCATGCTGGCGGTGTACCCGTACTTCGTCACCATCCCCGGCCTCACCGCCGGGCTGGGGGCGATCGACATCCTCAATCGCCGCGCCCGCGTCCTCGACCAGGTGCGGGATGTGAAAGCGGCGTCCCTCGATTACTATACCTTCGTCCGCAATGCCTACGTGCAGCGGCGCTGGAAGCTGATCAACGGCGAGATTCCCACCGCCGCGGAGCAGGAGGAACTCTACAATGACGAAGTCTTCGAGGGGTACCTGGAAGAGGGCCAGTGAAACGCTCGCGGCGTTGGGGCTGTTGGCCGGCGTCGCGCTGGGGCAGTCGACACCGGCGCAGGTGGTCGACAGCCTGGCGAGCCAGGTGATCGGCGTCCTCAAGGACGCGGCGCTCGACAGCGACCAGAAACGGACGCGCATCGAGGCCATCGCCGACGAGGCGATCGATTTCCAAACCCTCTCGAAGCTCGTCGTGGCGCGCAACTGGGCGAAGTTCTCCCCGCCGCAGCGCCAGGAGTTCGAGCGCGAGTTCAGGCGCCACCTGTCGGTGACGTACGGGCGCAACGTCGACAGCTATAAGAATGAGAAGGTCCAGATCCTCGGCGAGCGGGTGGAGGTGCGCGGCGACGTCACCGTGCACTCGAAGCTGCTGCGCGGCGGCGGCAGCGAGGACGTGCTGGTCGACTACCGCCTGCGGCAACGCGACGGGCAATGGAAGATCATCGACGTCATCGTCGAGGGCGTCAGCCTGGTGTCGAACTTCCGCTCGCAGTTCCAGGACATCGTCGCCCAGGGGGGCCCGGACCGCCTGCTGACGCTGCTGCGCGAGAAGAACGCCTCCGGCGAGTCGCTGGCGCCGCCGCCGCCGGTCTGAGGTCAGAAGCGCTTGTTGAAGATGTTCGGCACGACGTAGGGCAGATCGGTATTCTGGAACAGCGTCGTCTGCGACCACGCCTCCTGCTCCTGCTGGCGCAGCATGCCGTCGGCGTCGCGGTCGGCGCTGCTGAACGAACTGCGCAGCTCCGGCGCGGCCTCCGCCTCCTGGCGACTGATGGTGCCGTCGTTGTTCGCATCGGCCCGGCGCCAAGCGGAGGCGCGGTCGGCGAGGTAGGTCGCGATCTCGGCGAGCGTGACGATGCGGTCGTTGTCGCGGTCGACGGTGGTGAAGCGCTGCGACGCATAGCCGCCCTTGATGGCCTCGTCGAGGGTCAGTCCGCCGCTGCCGTCGGCGTCGGCGACGGTGAACTTGACCTGCAGGTCCTCCGGCACCGCCGGCGCGGCCGCCGGCGTCTGCGCGCCCGCGGCGCTGGCGGCGCACAGCGCCGCCAGCGCCGCCCAGTTCTGCCTCACGCCGTCGCCGCCGCCGTCAGCACGGCCTGCAGCTTGGCTTCGTCCTCGTGGCTGAGCGAGGTCTTGAGCACCGTGCCGCCCATCCCCTTCACCGCGTCGAGAACCTTGTCCGGCGTCGCCTTGCGCACCAGCACGAACAGCGCCGAGGAGCCGGGCTTGAGGGTGCCGCCGAGCTCCTTCATGAAGTTGTCGTTGATGCCGACATCGGAGAGGGCGCCCGCCGTCGCGCCGGCCGCCGCGCCGACCGCCGCACCGAGCAACGGATTGAGAAAGATGGTGCCGATCAGCAGGCCCCAGAACCCGCCGCCCATCGCCCCCGCCGTCGGCAGCGAAGTCGCCTGGTGCAGCTTCACCTTGCCGTCGGCCTTCTTCACCGCCACCACGGCGTCCTCGAGATCGAGGAGGTAGTCCTTCTGCATCTTCACGAGTGCCAGGCGCACTTCGTCGGCGCGGAACTCGTTGTCGTAGCCAATCACCACCAGATCACTCATCGCATGGCCTCCTTGGTCGCTGTGTCCCGGCATTCGATCTCATGCAGCGCACTTGTCAACCCCGCCTCGCCCGGGTTCGTGTTGACGGGACGCGCCGTTCTCGCTACCCCGCCAGTGTGTTCTCTTCCGAGGCAGTGACCCGCGCGATTCGCGTCCGTGTCCAGTCGAGCTACGTCCCCGAGCGCTCGGAGCCCGATCAGGGCAGCTGGTTCTTCATCTACACGGTCGAAATCACCAACCAGGGCGAGGCCACGGCGCAGGTGATGAGCCGCCACTGGATCATCACCGACGCCGACGGCCAGGTGCGCGAGGTGCGCGGTCCGGGGGTGGTCGGCGAACAGCCGACCCTGGCGCCGGGCGAGTCGTTCACCTACACCTCCGCCTGCCCCCTGGAGACCCCGTTCGGCACCATGCACGGCACCTATCAGATGGTCACCCCGGGCGGTGAGCGCTTCGACGCCGCCATCGCCCCCTTTTCCCTCGGCGAGCCGCACGCGATCAATTAGGCGCCCGACACCGGAGGATCTTGCCATGCTGAACCCGCAGGACTGCGTTCTCTACAGCGGCGGCCTGCGCGGCGCCGAGGCCGCCTTCGGCGCCGGCGCCGAACGGCATGGAATCGAGGAGGTGACCTTCACCTTCGACGGGCACGCGATCGAACGCCAGCGCGGCGTGCGCACGCTCAGCCACGCCGAACTGCTGCACGGCGACGTCAGTCTCGCCTACGTCTCGAAACTCATGCGCCGCCACTACCCGGAGACCGACTACATCAAGCGGGTGCTGCAGACCATCTGGCACCAGGTGAACAACGCCCAGGAGGTCTACGCGGTCGGCACGGTACTCGAGGACGACACGGTGATGGGCGGCACCGGCTGGGGCGCCGAGTTCGGCAAGCTGTGCAACAAGCCGGTCTACGTCTTCGATCAGGACCGCGACGCCTGGCTCGCCTGGAGCGGCACCGCCTGGCAGCCGCGCCAGCCGACGATCGCCCATGCGCACTTCGCCGGCACCGGCACCCGCCACCTGCGCCCGAACGGCGCGGCGGCGATCGCCGCCCTCTTCGCCCGCTCGTTCACTTAGCAGAGAAGAACTCTCCCGCTTCTCAGTTGCCCATCGCCCAGGCGGCGGTGTCGTGCGGCAGGTCGGGCAGCTGGGCGAGGAATTCCTCGACGTTCTCGCCGACCATGTTGCCACCGAGATTGGCGCGCAGGAACTCGTGGAAGTGGCCGGCGACGCGCTCGCTCAGCAGGCCGCAGCGGCGCAGCGTCGGAATGACGAAGCCCTGCACCGGCCCGAGGCGACGCCCCTTCTTGAGGCCGCGCGTCAGCTCCTCGCGCTCGCGCTGCACGCAGGCGAACAGCTCGACCGGGTCGATGCCGGCCTCCGCCCAGATGGACATCACCGCGCCGGCCAGCGCCTGTTGATTGCGATTGTCGATCAGCGTCCGCGCCGCCTCCAGCGCGAAGTCCTCGAGCTCGCGGCGCTGGGCATCGCCGAGCAGGGGCACGCAGCGCTCGACGTACTGGACGCCGTAGGCGTGGTGGCGCGACTCGTCGCGCGCCACGTAGGTCAGCAGATCCTTCAGCAGCGGCTCCTCGCACAGCGAGCGCATCTCGCGGAAGCTGTACAGGGCCAGCCCCTCGACGACGATCTGCATGCCGACCAGCTTCTTCAGCCAGTCGTCGGTCTGCAACGTCGCGTCGAGGATCTGCTTCACCGGCGCGGCGATCGGGTACACATGGTCGAGCTTCTTGATGTAGCGCGCAAAGACCTCGACGTGGCGCGCCTCGTCCATGGTCTGCGTCGCGGCGTAGAACTTGGCGTCGGTGTGCGGCACGGCGTTGACGAGCTGCGCGGCGACCATCAGCGCGCCCTGCTCGCCGTGCAGGAAGTTGCTCAGCCGGAAGGCCGAGGTGCGGCGCATGAGGTCGTGCTGCGTCGCCTCCGGCAGGGCGCGCCAGTAGGAGCACTGCTCGATCGGCACCGCGGTGTTGAGCGGCATGCTGCCGAAGCGGGCGTGGTCGATGTCGCGGTCCCAGTCGAGGTCGCGCTCGGCGATCCACTGCGCCTCGGTGGCCTTCACGTAGAGGCGACGCAGCTCGTCGACCTGCGGGTCGTAGTCCCACTGGTAGACGACCTTCATCGCCGTCTCGATGCCGGGTTCCTGGGTCGGGGTCTCGATGGCGAACTCGCTCATGTGCGGTCCTTTCGGGAGTGGTGCGGAGGGGCTGCGGAGTGTCAGGAGGCGGCGCGCCGCCGCCGCGCGGTGCGCATGTCGAGGACGACGTCGCCGACGCCGGCGATGAACTCGCGCAGCGCCGCCAGGGCGTCCTCGGGACGGTGCGCGTCGAGCGCCGCCAGGCAGCGATCGATGGTCGGCAGGCTGTGGCCGGGGTCGCGGCGCAGGTCGTGGCGCGCCTGGCGCATCGACTCGGAGCGCAGAAAGGCGGCGGTCTTGCGCGCCAGCATCTGCCAGACGCGGTTGGCGGTCATGTCGGAGACCAGCTCGAGCACCTGGCGCACCGCCTCGAAGCGCGCTTCGCGCGTCAGGGTCGCGTCGGCGACGACGCCGCGCAGCGCCCGCAACGTCGCCAGCTGCGCCGGGCGATAGCGCTCGACCGCCAGGCGCGCCATCTCGAAGAACAGCGGCATCAGCACTTCAGTGACGTCCGCCACCGCCTGCACGTCGGTGCGGCCGTCACGGTGGATGATGAACGGCAGCACGCTCAGCGACGCCTCGGTCAGCGGCCGCACCGTCGCCCCGTCGCCCTGCCGCACGCGCACGAGCCCGAGCCCCTCGAGCACCTTGATCGCCTCGCGCAGCGAGGTGCGGTTGACCTCGAACTCGGCCGCCAACTCGCGCTCCGGCGGCAGCTTCTCGCCGGCGCGAAAGCGCCCGTCGAGAATGGCGTCGCGCAACTGCTCGGCCACCGACTCGTGAATGCGCCGCCGCGCCGGCGGACGGAACGGAACGACGCGGCGGGCGGTGGGCATAGGGGAATGGGTTATCGGTTGGTCCAACCAATTGTCAAGTATGGCGATACGGGTTCCCCGGCAGGGCGCCCCCTGTGGCCGCCCTGTTGGATGAGGCCTCCGCGCTCCGCTGCAACAGGCGCCCACAGGGGGCGACCTCGAAATCCCGGAGCGCTGGCGAGAGACTCCGCCGCGCGGCTTCCCATTTCCGCCTGTGCAGCGTATCCGCCGCCGATGCCGAGCCGACGCGGGCCGTGGGGGGAATCCTTATGGGGAGAGTCTTGGGCGGCCTGGGTGGCGCTGGCCGTCGGGGTGGTGGCGATCAGCGCGCACACCGCCTCCTCCATGGTGTTCGCCGTGCTGATGAAGCCGGTGCTGGCGGAGTTCGGCTGGGCGCGCACCGACTTCGCCGGCGCGATGACCCTGCGCATGTCGATGATGGTGGTGGTGCTGGCGGCGGCCGGGCTGCTTACCGATCGGGTCGGGGCGCGCGTCGTGCTGGCCAGCGGCGCGTTGATCATCGGACTCGGCAACCTGGCGTTGTCGCGCATCGAGACGCTGCCGCAACTGTACACGGTGATGGCCGGCCTCGGCCCGGGGCAGGCGGCGATTGGTTCCGTCGCTGCCTCGGCGCTGGTCCTGCGCCGCTTCCGGCACCGCCGCAGCCTCGCCATCGGCTTCCTCAACGGCGGCGACAACCTGCTCAACAGCGGCATCTACCTTGGCGCCGCGTCGCTGCTGGCGCTGTGGGGCTGGCGGGCGACGCTGGCCACGCTGGCTTGCAGCTACCTGCTGCTCGCCGGCCTCATTCTGGTCGTCCTGCGGCCAGGCGGCGAGGACGCCGGCGATGCGGATGACCGCGCGGCGCTGCGCGGCCCGATCCGCCTGCGCGACCTTCCCTGGCGCGACCGCCGCCTGTGGGTGGTGTGCCTCGCCTACGCCGGCATCTACGCCTTCGTCACCTCCGTGCAGTTGCACCTGCACGCCTATCTCACCGATCTCGGACACTCGCCGGCCGATGCCTCCGGGGTGTTGAGCACCTTGACCCTGGCCGGCGCCGTCGGCGCGCCGCTGTTCGGCTGGATCGCCGAGCGCCACTCGGCCCGCGCCGCGCTGCTGCTCGTCGTCGCCGGCCTGGCGCTGAGCTCGCTGGTGCTGTGGGACCCCCATCCCCTGCCCGTCTACACCGCCTGGGCGGTCGGCTACGGCCTGGTCAACAGCGGCGTCGTCACCCTGCTCACGCTGGTCCTGGCGGAGCTCTTCGGCGCCGAGCAGATCGGCCGCCTGATGGGCGTCGCGCTGATGGGCTGCGTGGCCGCGACGATGGCTGGCAACCTCTTCTCGGCGCAGGTGTTCGATCGCCTCGGCGACTACCGCGTCGCCTGGCAGACCTACTCGGCGCTGATGGCCCTGGTGCTGCTGCCGAGCTGGTGGCTGTGGCGGACGTCCTCGCCGGATGCGCTGACGGTGCCGCCCCGTTGACACTCTCCGGGCGGCTCGTGCATCGCATAGGTATGCGTCGCCTGTTGCCGTCGTCGATCGCTCTCCTGCTCCTCGCCGCCGCCACCTCCGGGCCCGCCGCCGCCGTCTGTCCCGATTGCGACGGCGACGGCACGGTGGCCATCAACGAGCTCGTCACCGGCATCGGCATCGCCCTCGGCAGCGCGCCGCTGGCGGCCTGCCCGGTGATGGACAGCGGCGGCGACGGCGCGGTCTCGGTCGCCGAGCTCATCGACGCGATCAACGCCGCCCTCGGCGGCTGCGCGCCTGTTGCCAGCGCCACCCCGACCCCGACGCAGACACCGACGCCGACCACCGACGGCGGCGGCGTGCCGACCAACCCGGACGCGCTGCTTGCCTGGCTGCAGGCGAACAGCTACCGCAACTGGTCGGCGGAGTCGGCGCCGCACCCGTCCACGGGACCGCACGGCGGCTCCGTCCGCACCTTCGTCAACGACGCACTGTTCGCCTCGCTCGACGCCGGCGACGCGCAGCACCCGCAAGGCGCCGCGGCGGTGAAGGAGCTGTATTTCGCCGGCCAGGCCGTCGCCGCCTGGGCGGTGATGGTCAAGCTGCAGGGCGACAGCGACCGCGGCCGCGGCTGGTACTGGTACGAGTACTTCGGCCCGGGTCAGGTGTTCCAGGGCGTCGGCCTGGGCGGCTGCACCGGCTGCCACTCGCAGGGCCGCGACTTCGTGCGCATACCCTTCCCGCTGCAGTAACCGGATCAAGGCGCCGGGGGCCCGCGCCCGGCCCGTGATTTTGTGGGTTTACTCTGTGATTTGCAGCGTGGTACTCCCCAACGTGGGCAGTAGTTTTACAGGGGGGTTCGCATGTCTCATCACTCCGTCAGCCACCGTCTGGCCTGGCTGACCGTCGGCCTGCTGGGTGCCCTCGTCGCGCCAGCCGCCGCCTCGTACACGCTCTTCGAAAGCGGCCAGGTGCGGCCGCTGGCGATGTCGCCCGACGGCTCCAAGCTGTTCGCGGTCAACACGCCCGACAATCGCCTCGAGGTCTTCGCGGTCAACGCCGGCGGCCTGACCCGCACCGGGTCGGTGCCGGTGGGCCTCGAGCCGGTGGCGGTGGCGGCGCGCGGTAATGGCGAGGTGTGGGTGGTCAACCACCTCTCCGACAGCGTCAGCGTCGTCGACGTCAGCGGCGCGACACCGCGCGTCACGCGCACCCTGCTGGTCGGCGACGAACCGCGCGACATCGTCTTCGCCGGCGCCGGCGGCGCGCGCGCCTTCATCACCACGGCGCGGCGCGGCCAGAACGTGCCCGCCTCGATGCCGCCCCTGCTCACCACCGAGGGCACGCCGCGCGCGCTGGTGTTCGTCTTCGACGCCACCAACCTCGGCACCACCCTGCCCGGCACGCCGCTGACGATCATTCCGCTGTTCGGCGACACGCCGCGCGCGCTGACCGTCAGTCCGGACGGCAACACGGTCTACGCCGCCGTCTTCCACTCGGGCAACCAGACATCGACGGTCAACGAAGGCGCCGTTTGCGACGACACCAATCTCAACAACAACACGCCGCGCGGCCCCTGCACCGTGCTGGGCGTCAGCATGCCGGGCGGTCTGCCCAACCCGGAGCGCAGCGCCGACAACGTGCCGCGTCCGGAGACCGGCCTGATCGTCAAGTTCAACCCGACGGTCAACCAGTGGCGCGACCAGCTCAACCGCAACTGGAACAACGCGGTGCGCTTCGACCTGCCCGACTTCGACGTCTTCAAGATCAACGCCGCGGCGAATCCGCCGGTGCAACTGGGCATCGACGACGTCCAGTTCGCGCACGTCGGAACGGTCCTCTTCGACATGGTCGCCAACCCCGCGACCGGGAAAGTGTACGTCAGCAACACCGAGGCGAAGAACGAGGTCCGCTTCGAGGGTCCCGGCCTCATCGGCGGGTCGACGGTGCGCGGGCACCTGCACGAATCGGCCATCACCATCCTCGACGGCGCCACGGTGACGCCGCGGCGGCTCAACAAGCACATCAACTACAGCATCGTGCCCAGCCCCGCGGGCACCGCCGACGCCAGCCTGGCGACGCCGAACGGTCTGGCGATCAACGCCGCCGGCACGACCCTCTACGTCGCCGCCTTCGGCTCGCAGAAGGTCGGCGTCTTCGACGTCGCCAAGCTCGAGAACGACACCTTCACCACCCAGCCGCAGGACGGCGTGCAGCATGCGGCGCTCGGCGCCGGCGGCCCGAGCGGCCTGGCGCTCGACGAGGCCAACGACCGCCTGTACGTCCTCACCCGTTTCGACAACGCCGTGCGGGTCATCGACACGACGACGCTCGCCGAGGCCACCGCCCTGCGCCAGCCGCTCTACAATCCCGAAGCCGCCAGCATCACCGGCGGCCGCCGCCTGCTCTATGATGCGACCTTCACCTCCAGCAACGGCGAGGCGTCGTGCTCGAGCTGCCACGTCGCGGGCGACTTCGATAGCCTCGCCTGGGATCTCGGCAATCCCGACGAGAGCGTCCTCGACAACCAGAACCCGGTCCTGTTCAACCCCTTCGCCCAGAGCACCGACTTCCACCCGATGAAGGGGCCGATGACGACGCAGAGTCTGCGCGGCATGGCCAATCACGGCCCCATGCACTGGCGCGGCGATCGCACCGGCGGCCTCGACGCGCCCAGCGTGCAGCCCGACGGCGGTGCCTTCGACGAGGACGCGGGCTTCAAGCAGTTCAATCCCGCCTTCGTCGGCCTGCTCGGACGCGGCACCGAGCTCAGCACCACCGAGATGCAGGCCTTCACCGACTTCATCCTGCAGGTCACCTACCCGCCCAACCCGATCCGCGCCCTGAACAACTCCCTCAACCCCGCGCAGCAGGCCGGGCGCGATCTCTACTTCGGCCGCATCACCGACAGCGCGTTCAACTGCAACGGCTGCCACGTGCTCGACCCGGCGCAGGGTTTCTTCGGCTCCGATGGCCGCATGACCTTCGAGAACGAGCCACAGTTCCTGAAGGTCGCGCACCTCCGCAACATGTACCAGAAGGTCGGCATGTTCGGCATGGCGGCGGTGCCGTTCCTCGGCGATCAGAACAACGTCCACACCGGGCGCCAGGTGCGCGGCTTCGGCTTCCTGCATGATGGGGGCGTCGACACGTTGGCGCGCTTCCACAGCGCCACGGTGTTCAGCACCTCGCCGGCGGAGGAGGCGAACCAGGAGCAGTTCATGCTCGCCTTCGACAGCAACCTGGCGCCGATCGTCGGCCAGCAGGTGACCCTGACGCCGGCCAACAGCGCCGTCGTGGACATCATCCTGCGCCTCAACCTGCTCGACCAGCGCGCCGCGCTGAACGAGTGCGACGTGATCGTCAAGGGGTCGGTCGGCGGCATCCAGCGCGGCTGGGTGCGCGAGGCGACCGGCAACTTCCGCAGCGACCGCGCCGGCGAGCTGGTCGATTCGCCCGGCGGCCTGCGCGTCAAGGCTACCGTCAACGGCCAGGAGTTGACCTACACCTGCGTGCCGGCCGGCGCCGGCGAGCGCATGGGCATCGATCGCGACGAGGACGGCTACTTCGACCGCGACGAGTTCGACGGCGGCAGCGATCCCGCCGACCCGCTCTCGATTCCGGCCGGCACCGCGGCGGCGACGCTGGTGACGGCGAAGAAGCTGCTGGTGAAGAACGCGCTGCCCGACGACGAGGCGAAGAACAAGATCATCGTCCTGTCCAAGTCGGCCTCGATCACCGCCCCGGCCCCTGGCGCGGCCGGCGATCCGCGCTGCAACAGCGACCCGGCCGGCACGGTCAAGGCGTCGCTCACCATCGGCAGCACCAGCTCCGGCGAGACCCACACCACCGACCTGCCCTGCCAGAACTGGGTGCTGCTCGGCAGCGCCAGCAGCCCGAAGGGCTACAAGTACGGCGACCCCGAACTCGACGACGGCACCGCCAAGAAGGTCATCTGGAAGAACGGCAGCCAGCTCAAGGCGACCCTCTTCGGCAGGGGCCCGACGACGCTCGACTACGACCTGCAGACCGGCATCGTGCAGTCGCCCGTCGCGCTGCGCTTCGCTACCCAGGCCGGTCCCATCTGCCTGACCTGCGCGGGCGTTGCCGGCAAGGACGGCAGCGACGGCAAGAACTTCCAGGGCAAGGATTGCGCCGCGCCGGCGGCCTGCCTACCCTGAATAACGGCGTGCCCGGTGAGCGGTCACCGGGCACGCCGAGGCGCTTACCAGGCTCGGTCGCCCGGCAGGCTCTCCCAACGCAGGCTTCCCCCAGGCAGGCTTCCCCAACGCAGGCTCCCCCAATGATCGTCGAGGCGCGCGGCGTCCGGAAATTGTTCGGCCCGCGGGTGGCGGTCGACGGCATCGACCTCGACGTCGCCGCGGGCGAATGTTTTGGTCTGCTCGGACCGAACGGGGCTGGCAAGACGACGACGCTGCGCATGCTATACGGCGTCACGCGGCCGAGCGCCGGCACGATCCGCATCTTCGGCATCGACATCGCCGCCGACCCGCGCGCGGTGCGCCGCCGGTTGGGGGTGACGCTGCAGGAGAACGTGCAGATCGACGCGCTGACGCCGGTGGAGAACCTGCGCGTCTTCGGCCGCTACCACCTGCTGCGCGACCCCGCCCTCGGCGCGCGCATCGACGAACTGATCGACTTCCTCGAGCTGCGCTCGCACGCGGACGTGCCGGTGCAGCGCCTCTCCGGCGGCTTCAAGCGGCGACTGGCGATCGCCATGTCACTGCTCAACCGGCCCGAACTGCTGATCCTCGACGAGCCGACCACCGGCCTCGATCCGGCCGTGCGTCTGGCCCTGTGGGCGCGCGTCCGCGACCTGCGCGCCGCCGGCACGACGGTGCTGCTGACGACGCATTACATGGACGAGGCGCAGCGCCTCTGCGATCGCGTCGCCATCATCGCCGCCGGCCGCGTCATCGCCGGCGGCGCGCCGGCGGCGCTCATCACCGCGCACCTCGGGCGTGACGCGGTCGAGGTGGACTGCGCGGCGGAGGACGAAGCGGGACTGCTCGCCGGCACGCCGCCGCCGCGCCACCGCCTGCGCAGCGGCCGGCGCCTGATCGCCTACGTCGACGATCCGGCCCCGCTGGTGGCGCGCATCACCCAGCAGGGCGGCGCCGCCGCGCGCGGCATGATCGTCCGCCCCGCCAATCTCGAGGACGTCTTCCTGCGCCTCGCCGGCCACACCCTCGAGGGCGGCGCATGACGGTCTCGCTGCCGCACGCGCTCGCCGTCTGGCGGCGCAATGCCTCGATGTACCGCCGCACCTGGTGGCTGAACCTGCTGCCGAACTTCTTCGAGCCGGTCTTCTACCTGCTGTCGATCGGCATCGGCGTCGGCGCCTACATCCACGAGATGGGCGGCACCTCCTACGCCGCCTTCCTCGCACCCGGCCTGGTCTGCGTCGCGGCGATGAATGGCGCCAGTTTCGAGGTGACGTACAACCTGTTCGTCCGCCTCACCTACGAGAAGCAGTACGACGCCATGCTGACCACGCCGGTGCAGCCCGACGACGTGCTGGTTGGCGAGATCCTCTGGGCGGTGACGCGGGCGACGATCTACGGCGCCTGCTTCTTTCTCGTCGTCGCCCTGTTCGGCCTGGCGCCGCTGCCCGGCGCGCTGGCGGCGTTGGCGGTGATCCCCCTCGCCGGGCTGCTCTTCGCCGCCATCGGTGTCGCCTTTTCGCTGCACATCCCGGCCATCGAGCTGTTCAGCTTCTACTTCACCCTCTTCCTGACGCCGCTGTTTCTCTTCTCCGACGTCTTCTTCCCGTTGCAGGAACGCCTGGCCGGCGGCTGGTTGTGGGTCGCGGAGGTGCTGCCACTGCTCCACCCCGTGCGCCTGGCGCGCGCCGCGTTCGGCCAGGGCGGCAGCTGGCTGACGGCAGCCTGGGACGTGACGTACATCGTGGTCGTCTCCGCCGCCCTGCTCGCCTGGGCGCGCCGCGCCATGCGGGCGCGGCTGATGAGTTGAGCGGCGCCGTGCCCGTGCCCGGCGATGGCGCCTCGCCGCGATCGCCAGCGCCATGCTGGCGCTGTCGATTGCCGGCGGCCTGCTGGTTCCGCTGTACACCGACGAGATCGGCTGGAAGCTGAATCTGGCGCGCTGGTGGTACGACGGCGGCGTGCAGACCAACTACCCGCTGTGCGGCGCCAGCCACGCCGTGGCGCCGCCGCTCACTGTCCTGCCGTTCCGCGCCTTCGACAGCCTGCTCTACGGCGATCTGCAGGCCTTGTGGCGGCTACGCGTACTGGGCGTCGCCCAGGCGGCACTTGCGACCGCAGTCCTCCTGCTCGGCATCCCCGCCGCGACGCCCGGCGCGCCGCCGCATGCGGCGCGCGCCATTGCCGCGAGCTTGCTGGGTCTCGGCGTCCTGCCACTCCTGCTGGGCCTGAATCGACCCGAGACGCCGCTGCTGTGCGGCGCGCTCCTGCTGGCCTTGGCGCCCGGCAGCGCCTGGGTGCAGGGGCGCCCCGCCGCCATCCGCGCCGGCGCGGTCGCCCTCGTCAGCCTGGCCGTCTTCGCCGCCCACCCGAAGGGCGTGCTCTTCGCCCCGCTCGCCGCCGTCGCCGCCTGGCGCCTCAGCTCGGCCGCCTGGGCGCGCGCCGCCAGCCTCGCCGCCGTCGCCGCCGGCCTGGTGGCGGCCGTCCGCCACTGGGATCTGCTCTTCGCGCAGTGCGACGACGCGCGCAGCGGCGCGGTGCTGCGCGCCAACATGGTGTCGCCGGCGGCGCTGCTCGCGCATCCCGGCGCCGCCCTGGCGGGCCTGGCCGATGCCCAGTTCGGGCTGGTGGCCCCGGTCGGCTCCGCGCAGCTCACCACCGCGGCGTTCCCGCAGTCGTGGCTGGCCGTGCCGCTGCCGGCGACGCCCGTCGCGCTCGCCGCCCACCTCACCGACGCAACGGGCGGCGTCTGATGAACGCCACGCCCCTCCCGCCGCGCCGCCTGCGCCTGGTCGTGCTCACCTACGAGAGCCTGCAGGCGAACCGCATCACGGCGCGCATCCTGGCCTCCTATCCGGGCCAGGTGGTCGGTATCCTGCACTGCACCACCGCCATCGCCGGGTACGGCCGACTGGGCGCACTGCGCTTTCTGCTCACCCGCACCGGCCTCGGTTTCTCGCTCGCCAAGGGACTGGAGATCGCCGTCAGCCGTGTCGCCGCGACACGGCGCGGCGCGGCCCCGGAGGCGGCGCGGCCAGCGTCGCTCGCCGCGCTCGCCGCCGCCGCCGCGGTGCCGCTGCTCGGCGCCGCCGACGTCCAAGCCGCGGCGCCGCTGGCGACGCTGCGCGCCTGGCAGCCCGACCTGCTGATCTCCGTCCACCTCAACCAGCGCCTACGCGCCGAGGCCCTCGCCATCGCGCCGGTGGGGGCGCTCAACGTCCATGGCGCGCCCCTGCCGCGCTACCGCGGCCTGTTCCCGTACTTCTGGATGCTGGCCAACGGCGAGTGCGAAGCGGGCGTGACCGTGCACTGGATGACGCCGCGCCTCGACGGTGGCGACATCGTGCTGCAGGAGCGCTTCGCCATCGCCGCCGACGAGACCGTCTTCTCCCTGTCGCTGCGCGGCGCCGAGGTGGGCGCGGCGCTGATCACGCGCGCCAGCGACGCCGTGCAACGCGGCGACGCCCCACGCCTGCCGCAGGACGAACGCCTGGCGACCTATTACTCCTGGCCGCAAGCGGCCGATCTCGCCCGCCTGCGCGCCCGCGGTCGCCGCTTCGGCACGCCGCGCCAGCTGTGGCGCGGCACGCGCCAGGCGGTGCCGCGGCCGGCAGCGCCCGGCGCCTGGCGGCGCTTCTACGACGGCCTCGAAACCGATCCGCCCTGGCACGACCACGAGGCCGCCGACTACTGCGCCCGCCTCGCGATGCTGCTGCCGCTCGACGGCAGCCAGCGGGTGCTCGACTTCGGCTGCGGGGCCGGCCTGGTAGCGGCCCGCCTGGCGCCGCGCCGCGCCTGCGCGCGCGCGCCGCCGCGCGCCTCGCCCGCCACTCGCAGGCACGCTTGCTCGACCTCGAGGCACCGCTGCCGCCCGTGCCGCGGCTCGACGCCATCCTCATCAACAGCGTCCTGCAGTACTTCGACGCTGACGAGCTGCGCGCCTTGCTGCCGCGCTGGCGCGCCCTGCTGCGACCGGGTGGACGCGTCATCGCCTGGGATCTGATCGTCGCCCCGGAACCCTTCGTCGCCGCCCTGGCCGACACGCTGCGCTTCGCCGTCTCCCGGCGCCTGCCGCTGCGCGGCCTCGCCGCCGGACTGGTGGAAACGCGCCGCTACGCCGCCGTGCGGCGCGCCACTCCTCTCAACGTCCTTTCGCTCGCGGAGTTCGGGGCGTCGGCGACCGAGGCGGGCCTGACGCTCCAGGTCGCCCCCGCGAACCTCACCTTCCGCGCCAGTCGGAAGTGCGCGGTGCTGACGCGCGAGTGATCGCGGCGACCGCGACATCCGCGGCGCCGCATCCCATGCGGTGCCGCGGAGCCGTGCTCTCCGCTCAGAAGTACTCGGCCGGCGTCTCGGTGTTCTTCTCGTCGCTGTCGCGGCTCGGAATCCACTTACCGGTGATCATATCCCGGTAGCCCATGCCGGGTCCGACCATCGGGTAGACGTGCGCGCCGGTGTCGACCATGACCTCGAGGAACGCCGGACCCGGGTAGGCGATGAAGGCCTCCAGCTTTGCGCGCACCTCGGCCTGCTCGGTGGCGCGCTGCGAGAAGCCGAAGCCGTCCGCCTCGCACGCCTTGACGAAGTCCTTCTTGTGCAGCGCCTTGTCCGAACCGGAGTAGCGGTTGGCATAGAAGAGATCTTGCCACTGCCGCACCATGCCGTCGCCGAGGTTGTTGAGCAGCAGCACCTTGACCGGGATGTCGTAGGTGGTCAGCGTCTCCAACTCGCCGAGGTTCATGCGGATCGAGCCGTCGCCGTCGACGTCGATGACCAGCGCCCCCGGGTTGGCGATCTGGGCGCCGACCGCCGCCGGCAGCCCGAAGCCCATGGTGCCCATGCTGCCCGAGGTGAGGAAGCTGCGCGGATTGACGAAGTCGAGATACTGCGCCGCCCACATCTGATGCTGGCCAACGCCGGTGGTGACGATGGCGTTGCCGCGCGTGATCTCGTTCATCTGCTCGAGGACGTACTCGACCTGGATCATCGACGACTCGCGATTGTAGTTCAGCGCGTGTTTGCGGCGCAGCTCGCCGACGTGGTGGTTCCAGTCGCCGAAGTCGCACTTGACGCCGAGCCCCTCGCCCGCCTTGAGCAACTGCTGCAGACCGCGCTTGGCGTCGCTGACGTGGGCCCAGTCGACGAGCTTGACCTTGCCGATCTCGGAGGCGTCGACATCGAGGTGGACGATCTTCGCGCGCGGCGCGAACTCCTTCACCTTGCCGGCGACGCGATCGTCGAAACGCGAGCCGAGCGCGAACAGGAAGTCGCAGTCCTCGACGGCGTAGTTCGCGAACGCGGTGCCGTGCATGCCGAGCATGCGCATCGACAACTCGCTGGTGGTGTCCATGGCGCCGATGCCCATCAGCGTCGTCACGACCGGGATGTGAAAGCGCTTGGCGAACTTGCGCAACTCCGGCGCCGCGTCGCTGTTGATGACGCCGCCGCCGGCATAGATCAGCGGGCGGCGCGCCGCGCCGAGCAGCGCGTAGAACGCCTCCGCCTCGGCGGACGAGATGGCGGTGCGGTTGAGCTCCTCGAGCCGGCCGCGATAGCCGGGCATCGGCAGCGTACCGACGCCGGCGAAGGTGGACTGACTGAGCTGTACGTCGCGCGGAATATCGACCACCACCGGGCCCGGCCGGCCGCTGCGCGCCAGCTCGAAGGCGCTGCGCATGGTCGCCTCGACCTTGTGCTCGTCGGTGAGCAGGAAGACGTGCTTGGCGCACGACCCCATGATGTTGAACACCGGCGCTTCCTGAAACGCGTCGGTGCCCATCGCCGCGCGCGGCACCTGGCCGCAGATGAGCACCACCGGCACCGAGTCGGCCTGGCAGTCGCGCACCGGCGTCACGGCGTTGGTGGCGCCCGGTCCCGAGGTGACCAGGAAGACACCGACCCGACCGCTCGAACGCGCGTAGCCGGCGGCCATGAAGCCGGCCCCCTGCTCGGTGGCGGGAACGATGAGGCGGATCTGCTCCTCGGCGACGCGCCCCTCGTTGTAGCGGAAGATGGCGTCGTAGGTTGGCAGGATGGCGCCGCCGCTGTATCCGAAGATGGTGTCGACGCCCTCGTCGGCGAGCACCTGTACGATTGCGTCCGCGCCGATCATCTGCGACCCGGCGAGTGGATGGGGCGTGGCCTTGGCCTCGTCCCCGAAACGTGTACTGCGCGACCCCTTCACCAGCGTTGGCATGCGACCACCCTCAGAAAGCGACTGACGTGACGGCAGAGTCGCACAAATTCCTGGTTTTGCAACGATGCCCGGGCACGGGCGTCCCCCTGCCGACTCTGGCGGGCCTGCCGCGTCCGGGTCAGGTCTCGAACCCCCCCGCCGCGCGGCGCCAGCCGCCGGCGGCCAGGTTGCCGCCATCGACGTGCAGGGTGACGCCGCTGACGAAGCCGGCCATCGGCGAGGCGAGGAAGATCACCGCCGCCGCGACGTCGTCGACGGTGCCCTGCCGCGGCAGCGGCGTCTTGACCGCGATCGCGCCGGTGCCAGGGGTCGGGATGACGTCCGGGGCAACGCAGTTGACGCGAATCAGCCGCTCGCCGAGCTCCAGCGCCAGGCTCTTGGTGAGATTGGCTACCGCCGCCTTCATCGCCGCGTACACCGCGAAGCCGGGCCCGGCGCGGTGCGCCTCGATCGAGGTGACGTTGACGATCGCGGCGCCGGCCGGCAGCAGCGGGGCGGCGGCGCGGATACAGTGCGCGACGCTGCCGAAGTTCTCGCGCACGAGGGCGTCCTGGCCCTTGTCGCTCACCTCGAGAAAGGGCGCGGCGAAGCCGCCGCCGGCATTGTTGACGAGCACGTCGACGCGACCGAAGCGCGCCGCCACGGCGGCGAAGAAGCCGCGCACCGCCGCGCCGTCGCGAACATCGACGACCGCCTGCTCGGCACGGCGTCCCGTCGCTTCGACGGCCGCCGCGGCACTGGCCAGATTGGCGGCGTCGCGGTCGCACAGCCCGACGTCGGCGCCGAAGCGGGCGCAGGCGATGGCCACCGCGCGGCCGATGCCGTTCGCCGCGCCGGTGACGACGACGACGCGGTCGGTCAACAGAATGGCGGACGGATCGAGGCCCATGCGGCGCCCTGGCTAGCAGAGCCCGGCGCCGGAGTCATCGCCGCCCGCCGCGCCGCACGCCGCGCTCGTGCAGATCGCGCCGCCAGGCGCACTGGCGGTGGACGGCCGTCGGGGGTGACGATAGCCTCCTCACCGTGTACCCCGCGGCACACGCCCAGCGCCCCAACCCGGAGGACCAACCATGACCCGCCTCACCTCCCTCGCCCTGTTCGCCTGCGCCGTCCCGGCCATGGTCTCCGCCGCCGACAACATGAAAGCCTTCCCGCCGCCGGATCACGGGATGGTGTGCTACGTCATCCCCCTGCCGGCGCAGCCGGACGAAGACGCGCTCAAGGTCGAGTTGCTGATCGGCAAGACGGTGAAGACGGACGCGGCGAACCGCTACTTCTTCGGCGGCACGCTCGCCACCGAGACGATCGAGGGATGGGGTTTCGAGCGCTACGTGCTGCCGGCCCTCGGTCCGATGGCCGGGACGCTGATGGCCGTCGATCCCAGCGCCCCGCAGGTCGAGCGCGTGATCACGCTCGGCGGCGAGCCGCGCCTGCTGCGCTACAACAGTCGCCTGCCGCTGGTCGTCTACGTTCCGCAGGGTGTCGAGGTGCGCTATCGCCTGTGGCGGGCGGACGCCAAGGCGGTGGCCGCCGCGCAGGGCTAGAGGTCTGAACGCCTCAGCCCAGCGCGCCGGCGGCAACCAGGCCGGTGTGGTGCGCCCCTGGCCGTAGCCGAGGATCTGCTCGAGGACATGCGAGGCGTCGGCGCCGAGGAGCGGCGGCAAGCCACGTCGAACACGGCGCGGCGAAGCCGCGCCCTCCGCTCGGACGTGCTAGGCACGCGGCCATGCAGCCGCGCCGCCTCGGCAACACCACGCTGATGGTCACCCCGCTCGGTCTCGGCCTGGCGGCGCTCGGCCGCCCCGGCTACATGACCCTCGGGCACGCCGCCGACCTCGAGTGCGACTACGCGGTCGACGCCATGCGCGATCGCGCCGCGGCGCTGCTCGACGCCGCCTGGGCGGCCGGCGTCCGCTACGTCGACGCGGCGCGCTCGTACGGCCGCGCGGAGGCGTTTCTCGCCGCCTGGCTGGCGGCGCGCGGCCACGCGCCGGCGGCGCTGACGATCGGTTCGAAGTGGGGCTATACGTACACGGCGGAGTGGCGGGTGAACGCCGCGCACCACGAGGTGAAAGACCACACGCTGGCGACGCTGGAGCGCCAACTGGCGGAGACCCGTGCCTGCCTGGGCGCGCATCTCGGCCTCTACCAGATCCACTCCGCCACCATCGAGAGCGGCGTCCTCGACGACGCGGCGGTGCTCGCCCGCCTCGCCGCGCTGCGCGCCGAGGGCGTCGCCATCGGGCTGTCGCTGACCGGCCCGCGCCAGGCGGAGACGCTGCAGCGGGCGTTGGCCGTCCGCGTGGACGGCGTGCGCCTGTTCGACGCCGTACAGGCGACCTGGAACCTGCTCGAACCCTCCGCCGGTGCGGCGTTGGCAACCGCGCACGCCGCCGGCGTCGGCGTCATCGTCAAGGAGGCGTTGGCCAACGGCCGCCTGACGGCGCGCAACGCCGATCCGACCTTCGCCGCGACGCGCGCCCGCCTGGCGTCCATGGCGGCGCGGCTCGCCTGCAGCCTCGATGCGCTGGCCCTCGCCGCCGCGCTGGCACAGCCCTGGGCCGATGTGGTCCTCAGCGGCGCCGCGGCCCTGCCGGTATTGACCTCGAACCTCACCGCCCTGCGGGTGCCCTGGTCGCCACAACTGGCGGCCGAACTGGCGCCGCTCGCCGAACCGGCGCAGCGCTACTGGGCGACGCGCGCCGCCATGCCGTGGACCTAGCCGCGGAGGGCTCTCGCACGGGTCGATCGCGGCACCCCCCACGCGCACACGTCGACCGGCGCTCACCCGGCGGCGCGGCGCATCGTCAGCCCGATGCGCCTGCGCGCCAGGTCGACGTCCACCACGCACACCGTCACGACGTCACCGGCCTTCACCACGGCGCGCGGGTCGCGCACGACGATGTCGGCGAGCGCGGAGCTGTGCACCAGGCGGTCGTGGTGCACGCCGACGTCGACGTCGACGAAAGCACCACAATTGGTGACATTGGTCACCACACCCTCGAGCGTCATGCCGGGCTGCAGGTGTTCGAGGCGTTCGACGCCGGCGCGGAACGCCGCGGTGCGGTACTGCGGGCGCGGATCGCGCCCAGGTTTCTCCAGTTCGGCGAGAATGTCGCGGACCGTCGGCTCGCCGAAGCGGGCGGCGACGCAATCGGCGGCGCGCAGGCCGCGCAAGAGCGCGGTGTCGCCGACCACCTGCGGCACCGCGCGCCCGACCTGGCGCAGGATGCGTTCGACCACCGGGTAGGGTTCCGGGTGCACGCTGGACGCGTCGAGCGGGTTGTCGCCGTCGGCGATGCGCAGGAAGCCGCCCGCCTGCGCGAACGCCCTGGCGCCCAGGCGCGGCACGTCGAGGAGTTGGCGGCGGCTGCGAAACGCGCCGTGCGCATCGCGGTGACGCACGATGTTCGCCGCCAGCACCGGACCGAGCCCGGAGACGCGCGCCAGCAGTGGCGCCGAGGCGGTGTTCACATCGACGCCGACGGCGTTGACGCCGTCCTCGACCACCGCGTCGAGCGCGCGCGCCAGGTCCGCCTGGTCGACGTCGTGTTGGTACTGCCCGACGCCGATCGCCTTGGCATCGATCTTCACCAGCTCGGCAAGTGGGTCCTGCAGCCGCCGCGCGATCGACACCGCGCCGCGCAGCGACACGTCGAAGCCGCACGGCCGCCTCGACCTGACGCACGCCGACCGCCAGCTCCGCCGCGATCACCGCCTCGATACTGTGCATCGCCCGCGACCCGTCGCTCGCCGCGCTGCTCAGGACTCGTCGCTGCCGAGCCCGAGCTCTTTCATCTTCTGCTGCAGGTTCTGCCGATACATGCCGATTTCCTCGGCCGCCTTGCTGATGTTGCCGTCGTGGCGGCGCAGCGCCGCGGCGAGGAACGCGCGTTCGAACGACTCGACCACCACCGCCTTGGCGTCGCGGAAGCTGGCGGGGCTGTCGCCCGTCGCCAGGCCCGCCAGCGGGCTCGGCGGCGCGCCGGCCGGGGCGGCGGCCGCGCGCGCCGGCTCGAGCGGCAGATCGGCGACGTCGATCTCCTCACCCGCGGACAGCAGCAGCGCCTGTTCGATCGCCGAGCGCAGCTCGCGCACGTTGCCGCGCCACTCGCGCTGCAGGCACTCGCGCAGGGCCGCGCCGGTGAGCGGTCGCAGCGGCCGCCGGTAGTGCGCGGCGGCCTGGCGCAGAAAGTGGTCGATGAGCAGCGGGATGTCATCGCGCCGCTCGGCCAGCGTCGGCAGCACGACCTCGACGACGCGTAAGCGGTAGTACAGATCCTCGCGACAGCGGCCTGCGCGCACCGCCGCCTCGAGGTCCTGGTTGGTGGCGGCGACGACGCGCACGTCGACGCGGATCGGGCTGTTGCCGCCGACGCGCTCGAACTCGCGTTCCTGCAGGGCGCGCAGGAACTTCGCCTGCGTCTCCAGCGGCATGTCGCCCACCTCGTCGAGAAACAGCGTGCCGCCGTCGGCGGCCTCGAACTTGCCTTCACGGCGCGCCACCGCGCCGGTGAAGGCTCCCTTCTCGTGCCCGAAGAGCTCGCTCTCGACCAGTTCGCGACTGAGGGCGGCGCAGTTCATCGCCACCAGCGGTTTGCCGCGGCGCGGGCTGCGGTAGTGCAGCGCCTTGGCGACCAGTTCCTTGCCGGTGCCGCTGGCGCCGCGAATGAGCACCGTGACGTCGGTGTCGGCGACCTTCTCGATCATCGCGAAGACGCGCTGCATGGCCGGGCTGCGGCCGACGATCTGCTCGAAGGCGTACTCGCCTTGCACCTGCGCCAGCAAGCGGCGGTGGTCGCGCTTGAGCTGGACCGTCTCCAGCACCCGCCGCACGACCATGCGCACCTCGTCGTTGTCGAACGGCTTGGGCAGATAGTCGAAGGCGCCGAGCTTCATCGCCTGCACGGCGATCTTCACCGACCCGAAGGCGGTGATCATGATGACGCCGAGGTCGGGGTCGACCTGGCGGGCGTGCGCCAGGACGTCCATGCCGCTGGCGCCGCGCATGCTGAGGTCGGTGATGACGACGTGGAACCGCTCCGGCTCGATGACGCGCATCGCCGACTCGCCGCTGTCCGCCGTCTCGACCTCGTAGCCCTCGCGCGCCAACAGGCCCTTGAGGGCCAGGCGCATGGCCATTTCGTCGTCGACGATGAGCACGCGTCCCGGCATGGTCACTCCGGCAGCGGCAGCGCGACGGCGAACTCGGTGCCGCGCCCGGGCTTGCTGACGACGTCGATGGTCCCCTCGTGCGCCTCGACGATCTTCTTCGAGATCGCCATGCCGAGGCCGGTGCCGTTCGTCTTGGTGGTGAAGAAGGGGCTGAAGATGCGCTCCAGCTGCGCGGCGTCGACGCCGGCGCCGTTGTCGCGCAGGCGGACGGTGACGCGCTTGTCACCGCGCTCGATGAACACGTCGATGCGGCGGTCGTCCTCGAGGTCGCCGAGTGCGTCGAGGGCGTTGTCGAGCACGTTGACGAAGACCTGCTTCAGCTTCTCGCGGTCGGCGAGGACCATCGGGCCCTGCAGGTAGGTGCGCGCCACGCGCACCTGGGCCGTATCGAGCTTGGCCCGCAACTGCGTCAGCGCCGCATCGACGACGATGGCGAGGTCGACGCGATCGAACTGGTAGTCCTCTTCCTTGGCGAAGCGCAGCAGGTGCGAGATGCGCTTCTCCACCCGATCGAGCTCGTCGATGGCGACGCGGGCGTACTCGACGTTGTCCGGCGAGGTCGGCTGCTCGCCCATCTGCTGCACCAGGCTCTTGGCGGAGGCGATGGGGTTGCGGATCTCGTGCGCCAGGGTCGACGAGAGCACGTCGATGCTCGCCTGCTTCTCGCTCTGCAGGGCGACGCGCTCGCGCCGCACCTCGCGCTCGACCGCCGGCTCGAAGTAGCGCTCGCGCATGACGCGACTGCCGAAGACGGCCATGTAGTGGGAGAAGATGCCGACGCCCCAGCCGAGCGCCGGCCAGATGAACCACGGATAGGAGGTGGTCAGAAGGTTGATCAGCGCCAGCAGCGCGACGACGCCGAGGTAGGCCATCAGGTGCGTGTAGAATCCGGTCTCGGCGCGCGCGCGCTTGCGGGCCCGCTCGAGGACCTGCGCGTCGCTGGCAGCGTCGGCGGCACTGGCCGCGGCGGTGGCGGCGATGCGGATCGGCGGCACGGTGATCTTGACGCCGTAGCGCCGCTCGGCGCGCGCCGCCTCGCGCTGCCAACGGCGCTGTTCGCGCTCGAGGTGGCGCTGGAACTTCTGCACCCAGGCGCCGTGCCACTCGTTCGAGCAGGGCGCGGCGTCCGCCTGCGGCGGCGCCGGCGCCAGCGGATCGCGCGTCAGCGCGCGGTTGCGCACGTAGAAGAACAGCGCCACCGCGACGATCAGGCCGAGAAACGTCACGCCGCTCCCTTAGCATCCCCGCCGCGCGTCCGCAGCGCTCACCGCGTCCGGCCGGCGAGGGCGGTGCCGGCGCCGAGCGGCGACAGGCGTGGCCGCGACCGCCGCGTCTTCAGGCGCAGCGGCGCGCTGGCGAAGGCGATCGCCGCCGCCGAGCCGATCAACAGGCCGACCAGCGTCATCCACATGATCGGCCAGCCGCCAAAGTCCATGCTGCCCGTCAACGCCGCGTTCGTCATTGCCACTGGGTCGATAAAGTCCATCTCGTCCTCCTCGGTTGGTGTGACCCGGGGAGAACGCAAGCGCCGTGCCAGCCCGCTGGCGCCTCCGGGGCGGCGGCGCCGGGCAGACGGCGCAGTCCGCATGCTGCGTCTGCCGCATGTTCGCGGCCGTCGACGGGGACCGATCGCCGGCGGACGACCGGCCGGCGCCCCTCAGCGGGTGTCGGCGTAGCGCCGCTTCAACTGCGTCGGCGAGACGCCCCGCCAATAGAGGAAGCGCAGCCACCACATCAGCAGGATCGTGCGCAGCGGGCCGTCGCTCTGCCAGCGCCGGGAGGAGGTGGTGACGCGCTGCCGCAGGCAGGCGATACGGCCGCGGCGCTTGAGGGCGCGGGTGAAGGCGACGTCCTCCATCAGCGGCTCGTCGGCGAAGCCGCCCATGGCTTCGAACACCGAACGGCGGACGAACACCGCCTGGTCGCCGGTGGCGATGCCGGTCAGGCGCGAGCGCCGGTTCATCAGTGCCGCGGTCAGCGCCAGCAGCGCCGAGTTGGGTGCAAAGCGCACATCGAAGCGGCCGCCGACGACCGCCGCGTCGCGCAGCGCCGCCAGCACGGCGGCATCGAAGCCGGGCGGCAGACGCGTATCGGCGTGCAGGAAGAGCAGCACGTCGGCCGTCGCGCGGACGGCGCCGGCGTTCATCTGTCTGGCTCGCCCGCGCGGCGCGTCGATCACCAGCGCGCCGGCGGCGCGGGCGACGGCGACGCTGGCGTCGCGGCTGCCGCCGTCGACGACGATGCATTCGGCGACGGCGGGGCCGCGCGCGCTGGCGATCGTCGCGGCGAGTTGCGCCGCCTCCCCGAGGGCCGGGATGACGATGGCCAGCCGCATCACTCCGGGCGCTGACCGGCCTGGGCGTTCAGCGTCCAATCGTACTCGAGATACTCGATCCGCGGCGCCGCCGGCAGCGGCGCCGGTGCCCAGCGGGCGACGAAGGCCGGCACCGATCCGGCGGCCTTGTCGAAGTCGGCCTGGAACCACTTGAAGATCATCGACAGGCGCAGCGTCTCGCCGGGGCCGAACTGGTTGCGGCCCGGATCGGCGAGAAAGCCGCGCGCCTGCTCATCGAGCTGCGCGTCGAGCCGTGCCCCACGATAGGCCTCGCGGCGCAGGATCGGGCAGCTGGTCGAGGCGCAGACGAGGGCGAAATGGATACGCGGCTCGGCGAACTGCTTGCGCAGGATGTCGTTCTCGATCTCGTCGAGGGTGCGCGTGCGGCCGGCGAGCGGAAACGAGTAGAAGGAGAAGAACCGCTTGCGCGCGAAGACGCCTTCGCCGCTGTAACCGTCCAGCACGCCGCGCAGGGCATGAGCGTTGTAGGCGTTGAGCCAGAAGGCGATCTGGTCGGACTGCGGCAGGGTCGACGGATCGGCGACGGCCAGCGCCTGCAGGTAGGCGTCGAGCGCCGGAGCCCCGCGCGCCGCCAGATCGCGGTAGGCGACCCGCCCCTGCGCGTCGACATACGTCGGCAGCAACGCGTCGAGCGGCGCGTGCAGGTCGTCCGCCCGCGCCAGGCTCGCCGAGGCGAGACACGCGAGCAACAGGCGCGAGATCAATGACATGGGCTCCTCTCTAGGCGCGCGGCGGCGACGTGGCAACGGGGTCCCAGCACGGAGACTGGGATGCCAGCGGCGGCTTGCGCGTGTCACGCGCCTCCCCTATCCGAGCCGCATGCGCATCCTGGCCGGGGATCTGACCCTCAGCTACGTGCTCGAGGGCGAGGGGACGCCGCTGGTCCTGACGCACGGGCTCGGCGATTCGCTGCAGTTCTGGGATGCGGTGGCGCCGGCCCTGGCGACCCATCATCGGCTGCTGCGCTGGGACGTGCGCGGCTTCGGCGCCTCGGACAAACCGGCCGGGCCCTACAGTGCCTCGCTCTTCGCCGCCGATCTGTTGGCCCTGCTCGATGTCCTTGGCCTGGGGCGCGTCCACCTCGCCGGCATCTCCATGGGTGGGGTCATCGCGCAACGCTTCGCCCTCGACCATCCGCAGCGCCTGCGGTCGCTGATTCTGTGCAGCACCTCGAGCGAGATCGCCGCCGCCGCCAGCGCCGGCTGGCAGCGCCTGGCCGACCGCGTCGAGCAACGCGGCTTCGGCAGCGGCGCCCGCAACGCCTCGCGCAGCTTCGCCCCCAGCTTCGCCGCGCGCCGCCCCGAGGTGGTCGCCGCCGCCGGCGAGCAGACGGCGCGCAACGACCCGCGCGCCTATGCCGCGGCGGCGCGCGCCATGAGCGACTACGGCTGGACCGCGGCGCTGGCCGGGGTGCGGCTGCCGGTGCTGATCCTGCAGGGTCTCGCCGATCAACTGACACCGCCGGGCGGCTCGGTGAAGCTGCGCCGCGCCCTGCCCGCCGCGCGGCTGCTGATGCTGCCCGACACCGGCCACAACCTGCCGCTCGAGCAACCGGACCTGTTCAGCACCGCGGTGCTCGGCTTCACCGGCGCGATCGATGCCGGCGCCATCCTCGCCGGCGCCGACGCCTGACCGCCCGCTCCCGGCCAGGGTCAGGCGTGCACGCTCTCCGGCTCGCAGGGCCGCGAGCACTCGAGCTGGATGGTGACGTGGTGGACCTCGAAGCGTTCGGCCAGCAGGCGCTGCAGCGCCTGCAGGACCGCCTCGCCGTCGGCGGCGGGATCGACCACCGCGTGCGCCGACAGCGCGTGATGGCCGGTGGTAAGCGTCCACACGTGCAGATCGTGGACATGACAGCAGCCGGGCACGTGCGCCATCGCCTCGCGCAGGTGATCCAGGTCGATATGCGGCGGCACCGCCTCCATCAGGATGTCGAGCGACTCGCGCACCAGCCGCCAGGCGTTGACCAGGATCAGCAGGCTGATCAGCAAGGCGGCGAGCGCGTCGGCCTGCTGCCAGCCGGTCAGAGCGATCACCGCGCCGGCCGCCAGCGCGCCCAGCGAACCGAACAGATCCGATAGGACGTGCAAGAAGGCGGCGCGGCGGTTGAGACTGCTGCCCTCGCCCGGCGCCAGCAGGCGGGCGCAGACGAGATTCACCACCAGGCCGGCCGCGGCCACCAGCATCATGCCGCCGGTGTCGACCGGCGTCGGCGCCGCCAGACGCTCCCAGGCCTCGCGCAGAATGAACAGCACCGCGAGCCCCAGCAGCACGCCGTTGGCCAGCGCGGCGAGAATCTCGGCGCGGTGATAGCCGAAGGTCTTGCTGCCCGTCGCCGGCCGACCCGCCACCCACAGTGCCACCAGCGCCAGGCTCAACGCGGCGACATCGGTGAGCATATGCACCGCGTCGGAGAGCAGCGCCAGGCTGTTCGTCAGCCAGCCGCCGACGAACTCCACCACGCAGAACCCCGCCGTCAGCGCCAGCGCCCAGCGCAGGGCGCGGCGATCGCGAGAGCGCTCGCTGGAGTGCGCGTGCGCGTGCGCGTGCATGCGGCCAGTGTCGTCGATCGCGCCGCCGATGTCCACGCAGGGGCGGCGCCCGCCCGTCACTCGTATTGGATGATCGAGTACACCGGGTGCGGCGCCACGCGCTGGCGACCGTGCAGGAACGACAGCTCGATGATCACGGCGCACTCGACGATCTCGCCCTGCAGCCGCTCGACCAGCTCGATGGCGGCGCTGGCGGTGCCGCCGGTGGCGAGCAGATCGTCGACGATCAGGACGCGCGCCGTGTCGCCGAAGGCGTCGCGGTGGATCTCCAACACGTCGCTGCCGTACTCGAGTTCGTACGTCGCGGCGTAGGTCTGCGCCGGCAGCTTGCCCGGCTTGCGCACGATGGCGATGCCGACACCGAGCGCGTAGGCCAGGGCCGAGCCGATGATGAAGCCGCGCGACTCGATGCCGAGCACGATGTCGATGCTGCCGCGGTAGCGATCGGCCAGATGGTCGACGGTCCAGCGCAGCGCCGGCCCGTCGGCCAGCAGCGGCGTGATGTCGCGGAACAGGATACCCGGTTTCGGAAAGTCGGGGACGTCGCGAATATAGCGGCGCAGATCCATGTCACTCTCCTTGCGCCACCGCGTCGGGACGCGGCGACAGGAATCTCAGCGGGTCGTGGGCGACGTTGTCCTTGCGGACCTCGAAATGCAGGTTGGGCCCGGTGGTGCGACCGGTGCGGCCGACGCTGGCGATGGCCTGCCCGCGCCGCACCCGGGCGCCGCGCGCGACGAAATGGCGCGCATTGTGCGCGTACACGGTGTCGTAGCCGCGCGGGTGGCGCACGATGATCATGCGGCCGTATCCGCGCAGCGAGGCGGCGTAGACGACGACGCCGTCGGCGGCGGCGAGCACGCGCGTGCCGATCGGCGATGAGATGTCGATGCCGTCGTGGTGTCGGCGGCCGCGCCGACCGTAGCGCGAGCTGACGGTGCCGCCCTCGATCGGCCACGCCAGACGGGGCGCACCGCGCGGCGCCAGCGCACTGGGGGCGCGCCGCACCGGCGCCAGCGCCAGCCCGTCGACCGGTGCCACCGCCACCGGCTGGTCGATCGCCGTTACGGTACGCCGCGACCGCGCCGTGCGTCGCGCTGCGGCGTCGGCGCCCTCCGCCCCCGACGCCTGCGCGTGCCCTGCCGCGACGCCGGGCGGCACGCCGCGCCGCGCCGGCTGCGCGGCGCATCCGCTCAGCGCCGCCAGGACCACCAGCAGCAGCGCGCCGGTGCGCCCCGATCGCGGCGCCGCGCTCAGGGCCACCGCACCTGCATGGCGCCCACCGTCGCCAGTGACGCGTGGTTGGTCAGGTCGAGGTGCAACGGCGTGATGGAGATGTAGCCCTCGGCAACCGCGGTGCAGTCGGTGCCCTCGCCGGGTACGAAGCCGAGGTCGTCGCCGCCGATCCAGTAGTACTTGCGGCCGCGCGGATCGAGGTGCTCGACGATGGCGTCGCCGTAGCGGCGCTTGCCCTGTCGGGTGACGACGTAGCCGCGGAGCTCGGCGGCGGGTCGGGCCGGCACGTTGACGTTGAGCAAGGTGTCGCGCGGCAGTCCGCCGCTGGCGACGGCGACCGCGAGACGGGCAGCGAACTCCGCCGCGACGCTGAAATCGCCGCCCTCGCGCGTCACCAGCGACATGGCGATCGACGGGATGCCGAGCAGCGTGCCCTCCATGGCGGCCGACACCGTGCCCGAGTACGTGATGTCGTCGCCGAGGTTGCCGCCGTGGTTGATGCCCGACACGACCAGGTCGGGCTTGGTCTTCATGATGCCGTTGATCGCCAGGTTGACGGCGTCGGTGGGAGTCCCATCGACGGCGAAGTGGCGGTCATCGAGCGCGTCGACGCGCAGCGGGCGGTAGAGGCTCAAGGAGTGGCTGGCCGCGCTCTGCTCGCGATCGGGGGCGATCACCCAGACGTCGCCGAGCGGTTGCAGCGCCGCTTCCAACGCGCGGATACCGGCGGCGCGGATGCCGTCGTCGTTGGAGATCAGGATGCGCATCGGGCGGACGCTACCAGCGCCGTTTCGGGCAGGCAACCGAGACGCCGCGGTCATGTTGAACTCCGGCGCGCAACCCGGCTAGAAGACAGGGGTCGTGACGGGGCGTGGCGCAGCCTGGTAGCGCACTCGCTTGGGGTGTGAGTGGTCGGCCGTTCAAATCGGCTCGCCCCGATGTGGCGGATGGGGCACGGTTCGCCGTGCCCCATCCAAATCCTCCGCTGGCGGCGCACACGGCGCCGCGCCTACCCCGCCCCCGACCAGCGCGGCGGCGCGGCGGAAGACCCCCTCCAGCATCGGCCGGGTCAGCCGCCCGGTGAAGGTGTTCTGCTGGCTCGGGTGGTAGGAGCAGAGGAGCGTCACGCCACCACCCAGCGCCGCCTCGACGGCGTGGCCGAAGCGCGGCCGGGGCGACGGGATGGCGCGGCCGCTGGCGCCCCAGGCTTGCAGGAAGCCCTGCAGGGCGATGCCGCCGAGGCAGACGATGACGCACAGGGACGGAAACGCCGCCAGCTCGCGGACCAGGAAGGGGCGACAGGCGGCGATTTCCTGCGGCGTCGGCTTGTTCGCCGGCGGGGCACAGCGCGCCACCGCCGAGACAAAGGCACCGCGCAGCGCCAGCCCGTCGTCGGCCGCGACCGAGGTAGGCTGCGAAGCGAAGCCCGTCGCGTGCAGGGCCGCGTAGAGCCAGTCGCCGCTGCGGTCGCCGGTGAACATGCGCCCGGTGCGATTGGCGCCGTGCGCCGCCGGCGCGAGGCCGATGATGAGCAGCCGCGCCGCCGCGTCGCCGAAGCCGGGGACGGGACGCCCCCAGTACTCCTGATCGCGGAACTGGCGCCGCCGTGTCCGCGCCACCGCCTCGCGGTGCGCCACCAGGCGCGGGCAGAGGCGGCAACGGACGACGGCGGCGGCGATGGCGCGCGGCGCGGCCGGCATCGCCCGCGGCCGCTTCAGGTGCCCTGCGACCAGGAGGTCAGGTACTGCTTCTGGTCGGACGTCAGACGGTCGATCTTCACACCCATGCTGTCGAGCTTGACGGTCGCGACCTCGTCCTCGATCGCCTTCGGCACGGCGTGCACCTTGATCGGGAGCTTGCCCTTGGCGACCATCTTCAGGGCCCACTCAGCGCACAGCGCCTGGGTGGCGAAGCTCATGTCCATCACCGACGCCGGGTGCCCTTCGGCGGCGGCCAGGTTGACCAGGCGGCCGTCGGCGATGACGAAGACGGTGCGGCCGTTCGGCAGGTGGTAGGCGTCGACGAGCGGACGCACCTCCTTGTCGACCCGCTTGGCCAGGCGACGCAGGGTCGTCATGTCGATCTCGACGTCGAAGTGACCGGCGTTGCAGACGATGGCGCCGTCGCGCATCGACTGGAAGTGCTCCTCGCGCACGACATGCTTGTCGCCGGTGAGCGTGACGAAGACGTCGCCGATGCGGCACGCATCACGCATCGGCATGACGCGCAGGCCGTCCATCGCTGCCTCGAGGGCGCGGATCGGATCGACCTCGGTGACCACCACCTGCGCGCCGGCGCCGCGGGCGCGCATCGCGACGCCCTTGCCGCACCAGCCGTAGCCGGCGACGATGATGGTCTTGCCGGCGAAGAGAATGCCGGTCGCGCGTAGGATGCCGTCGAGGGTCGACTGGCCGGTGCCGTAGCGATTGTCGAACAGTTGCTTGGTCGCGGCGTCGTTAACCGCCACCACCGGAATGGCGAGAGCCTTGTCGCGCTCCATGGCGCGCAGACGGATCACCCCGGTGGTGGTCTCTTCCAGCGACGCCTTCACGCGCGCGGCGTGCTCCTTGTAGTCGGTGTGCAGCAGGGTGACCAGATCGGCGCCGTCGTCCATGGTCAGCGTCGGCTGCTCGTCGAGCACCGCGCGCAGGTGCTCGTAGTACGTCTTGTTGTCCTCGCCCTTGATGGCGAAGGTCGGGATTCCCTCGTGTTTGACCAGCGCGGCGGCGGCGTCGTCCTGGGTCGAGAGCGGATTGGAGGCGCACAGGAAGACCTTGGCGCCGCCGGCCTTGAGGGCGCGCATGAGGTTCGCCGTCTCGGTCGTGACGTGCAGGCAGGCGGCCATGGTGACGCCCTTGAGCGGCTTCTCCTTGGCAAAGCGCTCGCGCACCTTGCGCAGCACCGGCATGGCCTCGTCGGCCCAATCGATGCGCTTCTTGCCCTGATCGGCGAGCTTCAGGTCCTTCACGTCGTACTGCGTCTTGGCCATTGGGAACCTCGTCGGTCGGTGGGAAGTGGAGCGGGGCGGTGCGGAACTACTTCCCGCCGGCGGCGCGGCGCAGCGCGTCGGCTTTGTCGGTGCGCTCCCAGGTGAAGAAGCCGTCCGCCGCGGGACGGCCGAAATGGCCGTAGGCGGCGGTGCGCTCGTAGATCGGGCGCTTGAGGTCGAGCGAGTCGATGATGCCGCGCGGCGTCATTTCGAAGTTCTCGCGCACCAGCTTGGAGATGAGTTCGTCGGAGACCTCGCCGGTGTCGAAGGTGTCGATCAGCACCGACAAGGGATGGGCGACGCCGATGGCGTAGGCGAGTTGCACCTCGCACTTGTGCGCCAGCCCGGCGGCGACGATGTTCTTGGCGATGTAGCGCGCCATGTAGGCGGCGCTACGGTCGACCTTACTCGGGTCCTTGCCGGAGAAGGCGCCGCCGCCGTGCCGCCCGAAGCCGCCGTAGGTGTCGACGATGATCTTGCGGCCGGTGAGGCCGCAGTCGCCCATCGGTCCGCCGACGACGAAGCGGCCGGTCGGGTTGACGTGGACGTGGGTCTGCTTGTCGATGTACTGCTCGGGCACCACCGTGCGGATGACCTCGCTGACGATCGCGTCCTTCAGCGTCTCGTGGGCGACGTCCGGGCTGTGCTGGCTCGACACGACGATGGCATCGACGCGCACCGGCTTGCCGTCGCGATACTGCACGGTGACCTGCGACTTGGCGTCCGGCCGCAGGTAGGGATGCTTGCCATCGCGCCGCACCGCCGCCAGGCGCTCGACGAGTTGGTGCGAGAGCATGATCGGCAGCGGCATCAGCTCCGGCGTCTCGTCGCAGGCGAGGCCGAACATCAGGCCCTGATCGCCGGCGCCCTGCTCCTTGTGCAGGCCCTCGCCCTCGGTGACGCCCTGCGAAATGTCGGGCGACTGCCGGTCGACGGCGACCAGGACGGCGCAGGTGTCGGCATCGAAGCCCATGGCGGAGTCGGTGTAGCCGATGCGGCGCACGGTGCGGCGCACCACCTCGCTGTAGTCGATGCGCGCCTTGGTGGTGATTTCGCCGGCCACGACGACCATGCCGGTCTTGGCCAGGCTCTCGCAGGCGACGCGGCTGTCGCGGTCCTCGGTCAGCAGGGCGTCGAGCACCGCGTCCGAGATCTGGTCGCACATCTTGTCCGGGTGGCCTTCGGAGACGGACTCCGAGGTGAAGACGAAATTCTGCAACGGCATTTACTTCCCTCCCGGCCGGACGTGATCGAGGTGGCGTTCTATCGAGAGAACGCGATCGTCATCGCCTATTACAGCGATTTTACAGGGTCAAGGCGTTGTCCGGCCAGCCTCAACCCCCCTCATGGAAACACGCCTCGAACAGGGCGCGCACAGCCAGGAGGGCAGCCTCCGCGTCGGGACCCAGGGCGGTCACCTCGACCTGCGAGCCCTGCGCGGCGTCCAGGGTCGCCAGCCCGAGGATGCTCCGGCCGTTCACCGACTTGTCGTCCTTGGCGACCGTGATGTCGGCCTGGAAGCCAGCCAGTGTCTGCACCACCAGGGTCGCGGCGCGCAGGTGCAGGCCGAGTCGGTTCTTGACCTCGAGGAGGGCGCTGGCGCGCGGCCGGTCGGCGCTCACCGCTGCACGTCCCGATGCTGGGCCTGCACCGTCGCCCCGGCCGCGGCGAGATGCGCGGTGAGATGCTCGACCAGCGCCACGGAGCGGTGGCGGCCGCCGGTGCAGCCGATGGCGAGGGTGAAGTAGCGGCGGCCCTCGCGGCGGTAGAGCGGCAGGATGAAATCGAGCAGCGCCTCGACGTGGCCGAGGAACGTGCGCGTCTCGTCGCGGTCGAGGACGAAGCGGGCGACGGCCGGTTCGCGGCCCGTGTACGGGCGCAGCGCCTCGACGAAGTGCGGATTGGGCAGAAAGCGCGCGTCGAGCACCATGTCGGCGTCGGTGGGCGCGCCGTGTTTGTAGCCGAACGACACCAGGCGGACGGCCAGGGCGTCGTCGCCGCCGTCGCGGCCGAAGGCGCCGCGCAGCGTGTCGCGCAGTTCGTGGACGGTGAGCGCGGTGGTGTCGATGATGCGATCGGCGCGCGCGCGCAACTCGGCCAGCTCCCCGCGCTCCCGCTGGATGCCGGCGAGCGGCCCGTCGGCGCCGCCGAGCGGGTGCGGGCGGCGCGTCTCGCTGAAGCGCCGCACCAGCACCTCGTCGCTGGCGTCGCAGTACAGCACCTCGACACGGTGTCCGGCGGCGCGCAGCTCGTCGAGCACGCGCGGGTAGTCGCCGAAGAACTGCCGCTCGCGGATGTCGATGCCGAGCGCGACGCGGTCGATGCGGTCGCGCGAGCCGGTGCACAGGTCGAGGAAGCGCGGCACCAGCACCACCGGCAGGTTGTCGATGCAGAAGTACCCGAGGTCCTCGAGGACGTGAATCGCCGTGCTCTTGCCCGAGCCCGACAGCCCGCTGACAACGACGACCTCGAGGCCCGCGCTCACTGCCACGTCGTCCTGCCGATCAGAGCTTCTCATCCTCCTCGCGGATGAGGCGGAAGAGTTCGGCGCGGCCGTCGGCGCCGACGAGGCGCTCGCGGAACGCGCGGTCCTTGAGCAGGCGCGAGACGCGCGCCAGGGCCTTCAGGTGCTGGCCGACCGAGTCCTCCGGTGCGACGAGCAGGAAGAAGAGATGCGTCGGGCTGCCATCGAGGGAGTCGAAGTCGACCCCCTTGGCGTGGCGCCCGAAGGCACCGAGGACGCCGGTCAGTCCGGGCAGCTTCCCGTGCGGAATGGCGATCCCGTCGCCGATCGCCGTGCTCCCCAGACGTTCGCGCTCCCACAGCACCTCGAGCAACTGCGTGGCGTCGATGCCGGCGTCCGGCCGCTGCCCCGCCAGATGCTCGGCGAGTTCGCGCAACACCGCCGTCTTGTCGGCGCCGGCCAGCGCGGGCGCGATCAGCGCCTCGGACGTGAGGATGTCGAGGATCTTCATCCCTACCCGACCTCGGGCTCGAGCAGGCCATAGCTGCCGTCCTTGCGCCGGAAGAGCACGTTGAGCGAGTCGCTCAATTCGTTCTGGAAGAAAAGAAAGTCGCGCGTGTCGCGGGCCAGCATGCGCACCGCATCGGAGACGCTCATCGCCACGATCGGCACGCGTTCGCGGACCACCGCCGGCCGGGCGGCGCGGCGGCGCGGCGACGCCTCTTCCACCGCCGGCGGCGTCGCATGGCGCGCCGCGAGGCGCTTGGTGAGGTGCTTCTGCACCTGCCGTTCGACCTTGTCCATCGCCAGGTCGATCGCCGAGTAGAGGTCGGCGGTCGCCTCCTTGGCCGTCACGTGCAGGTGCTCGCCACCGAGCGTGATCTCGGCGATATGACGGCGCTTGTTGACCTCGAGGATGACGTGCGCCTCGATCGGATGCTTCATCACTTTGTGAATGCGCCGCACCTTGGTCTCGGCATAACGGCGCAGGGCGGGCGTGGCGTCCATGTGGCGGAAGGTGACCAGGACCTGCATGTGTCCATCCTCTGGCGCCGCCGCGTCCGCCGCGGCGGCGCGGTTCAAAACACCTGACGCCGCTTCGACGACGGCAGGATGTTCATGATCTCGCGGTACTTGGCGACGGTGCGGCGCGCGACCTTGACGCCCTCCTTGTCGAGAATCTCCGCGATGTGCTGGTCGCTGAGCGGGTGCTTCAGGTCCTCCACGGCCACGATCGCCTTGATGCGATCCTTGACGCTCTCGGAGGAGACGTCCTCGCCGCTGCCGGTGCTGATGCTCGAGGTGAAGAAGAACTTGAGCTCGCAGATCCCTTGCGCCGTGTGGACGTACTTGTTGGCCGTGGCGCGGCTGACCGTCGACTCGTGCATGCCGATGTCGAGGGCGACGTCCTTCAGCACCAGCGGGCGCAGGTGGGCGATGCCGCGGTCGAGGAAGTCGCGCTGGAACTTGACGATGCTCGAGGTGACCATGAACAGCGTCTTCTGGCGCTGCTGGATGCTCTTGATCAGCCACAGCGCGGACTTCATCTTGTCTTGCACGTAGCGTTTGGCATCGCTGCCGCCCTGCCCCTCGAGCACCTGGCGGTAATAGGAACTGACGCGCAGGCGCGGCAGGCCGTCCTCGTTGAGGGTAACGACGTACTCGTCATCCATCTTGTACACGAAGACGTCGGGGGTGATGTAGCGCACATCGCCGTCGCCGAAGTTGCGCCCCGGCTTGGGTTCGAGGGTGGCGATGACGGCGGCGGCGCTCACCACCTCGTCGATGCCGACGCCGAGGTCCTTGGCGATGCGGTCGAAGCGCTTGCCTTCGAGCAACGGCAGGTGGTCGCACACGATGCGGTCGGGCAGCGACCCGGCCGCGCCACGTCCGCGCAGCTGCAGGCGCAGGCACTCGCGCAGGTCGCGCGCCCCGACACCGGGCGGGTCGAGCTCCTGGATGCGCGTCAGGGCGCGCTCGACGACCTCGAAATCCTTGCCGCTCTGGAAGGCGATTTCCTCGATGGCGAGCTGGATGTAGCCGTCGTCGTCCATGTTGCCGATCAACATCGCGGTGACGGCCTGCTCCTCCGTACCGAGGGCGTTCATCTGCAGCTGCCAGAGCAGGTGGTCGGTGAGCGACTGCGTGCGCACCAGGGTGTTCTCGACACTGGGACGCTTCTCGTCGTCGAAGTCGCCGCGCGCCGCGCCGACGTCGTGGCGGTCATTCTCGTGGTTGCGGAAGTAGTCCTCCCAGTCGACCGCGGTGTGGCCGGCGTCGGGCTCCACCTCGGTGGTGGTCTCGCGCTGCGCGCCGTCGGGCCACTCGGGGTCGGGCTCATCGCTGACCTCGAGCTTCTCCTCGGTTCGCGGCGGCTCGTCCTCCGGGGACACCGCTTCGCGGTCCTCGTTGACGGATTCCTCGAGGACCGGGTTCTCCTCGAGCTCTTCCTCGACCAGCTGCTCGAGCTCGGCGCGCGAGACCTGCAGGATCTTGATCGCCTGACGCAGCTGCGGCGTGATGACCAGCGACTGGCCCAGGCGTTGTTGTTGTTTGATCTCGAGAGCCATGGCGGATGCGGTTCTATAGGCTGAAGCCTTCGCCTAGGTACAGTTCACGGGCGCGGCGACTCGACGCGATCACCTCCGGGGTTCCTTCCTCCAAGATCACTCCGCCGCTGAGGATATACGCTCGATCGCAGATTCCAAGCGTTTCTCGAACGTTGTGATCGGTGATCAGAATGCCGATGCCGCGCGCCCGCAGCTGCATGACGATCGACTGGATGTCGAGCACGGCGATCGGGTCGATGCCGGCGAACGGCTCGTCGAGCAGCATGAAGCTCGGCGCGGTGACCAGAGCGCGCGAGATCTCGACGCGGCGACGTTCGCCGCCCGACAGGGTGTAGGCGAGGTTCTTGGCGAGGTGAGCGATCGACAGGTCTTCGAGCAGCATCGCCAGGCGCTCGCGGCGCTCCTCGTTCGACAGCGGCAGGGTCTCGAGGATGGCGAGCAGGTTGTCCTCGACGCTGAGCTTGCGGAACACCGACGGCTCCTGCGCCAGGTAGCTGATGCCGTGGCGGGCGCGCATGTACATCGGGTCGCGCGTCACGTCGCGCCCGTTCAGCTGCACCGTGCCGCCGTCCGGCCGCAACAACCCGACCACGCAGTAGAAGGTCGTCGTCTTGCCGGCGCCGTTCGGGCCCAGCAACCCGACCACCTCGCCGGCCCGCACCTCGACCGTGACGCCGCCGAGGATGTCGCGCCCGCCGAGGCGCTTGGTCAGTCCCTCGGCCCGCAACAGGCCGCGCTCACCGGCCATCGCGCGTCTTCTCCGCCGGCGGATGCAACACCGCCCGCACCCGCTCCGGCCCGCCCTCGATGACGCTGCGCTCCTCGGCGAGGAAGACGATCACCCGCTCCCCCGCCACCTCGTTGGGGCCGTCGCGCAGACGCGCCTGCTCGCTCAGGGTCACCGTCCGGGCGGCGGCATTGAACACCGCCCGGCCGCCGCTCGCCTGGCGGGTCCCCTTGTCGATGCGCACACCGCCCTCGGCGACGACCTCGGTCGGCTCCTCCGGCTTGTCGCGGTCGAGCACGATGCGCAGCACGTCGCTGCGCAGCGTCATGTCCGCCTGCACCACCGTCACGGTGCCGCGGTAGGTGAGCACCATAGCCTTGTAGTCGAACTCCATCGTGTCGGCATCGACGCGCACCGGACCGCGCTCGCCGCCGAGCGAGAAACCGCCGAGCAGACCGTCGATGCCGCCGACCGGCGACGCCGCGCCGGACGGGCGGGCCGGTGCCGGCGCTGGCTCCGCCGCGCCGGGCGGCGTCTCGGCAACCACCATCACGGCCGGCGACATCAGGGCGGCCAGCAGGACGACGGCCAGCATCAGAACGGCAACGAGCTGGGAGCGACAACGCACGCGCGACTCAGCCGGCCTTCGGCCAGAGGGTGACCTGCACGTGTTCGGCGAGCGTCAGGCGCTGCGCCTCGACATCCACCTCCATGCGCGTGCCGTGAATGTCGAGTCCGTCGCCCTGGATGCGCACCGTGCCGGGCGCGACGACGACCCCGCGCTCGGCGACGTAGGCGGCCTGGTCGGTGCTCATCGTGTACTTGTCGAAGCGCACGGCGATCTCGCCCGCCACCTCGACCCGGTCGAGTTCACGCCCCTGCAGGAACACCGTGCCGCTGGTGCCGCGCAGCGAGACCTCGCGACCGTCCTCGAGAAACAGGGCCACCTGCGGCTCGCGCACCGACACCGTGCCCTCGCCCTCGCGGTACTGCGCCTCGCGGGCCGAGATCTCCCACACCTTGCGGCCGTTCTCGACCTTGACACGGCGGAAGTTCTGAACGCGCTGCGCGACGTCGGGCATGACGTCCAGCGCCGCCTTGCTGCGGTCGGCCTCGCGGCGCGCGCGCGCGTCGCGGGCCAGCATCCAGCCGCCGGCGCCGAGTACGGCAACGAGTACGGCCGCAATCAGCCAGCGCAAGCGCGATCTCATGGCAAGGCGGGGCTAGCACCGGGCCTGGAGGGAGTAAAGCTGGCATCCGGCGGCGCGTCTGCGTTGGCGCGCGGGCTCTGCTATGAGGGCGCGATGGGGACGCGCATCGCGGCCTGGGCCGTGCATCTCTATACCGCCAGCGGCGCGGTCCTGGCCCTGCTGGCGCTCGACGCCGTCGCGCACGGCGCCTTCGGGCGAGCCTTCGCGTGGATGGCGCTGGCGATGTTGATCGACTGCACCGACGGCACGCTGGCGCGCCGCGCCCGCGTCAAAGAGGTGCTGCCGCACTTCGACGGTTCCAAGCTCGACGACCTCGTCGACTACCTCAACTACGTCTTCGTGCCGATCGTCCTGCTGGTCCAGGCCGGCCTGCTGCCCGCCGGTCCACTCGGCCTCGCCGCCGCCGCGTTGCCGCTGCTGGCGAGCGGCTACGGCTTCTGCGAATCGGAGGCGAAGACGCTCGACCACTTCTTCACTGGCTTTCCGTCGTACTGGAACGTCGTCGCGCTCTATCTGTTCGTGCTCGGCTGGGCGCCGACCACCAACGCCTGGGTGCTCTGCGGTTTCGCCGCCGCGGTGTTCGTGCCGATTCGCTACCTGTACCCGAGCCGTATGGCGATGGCGCGCCGGCCGACCTACGCCCTCGGCGCGCTGTGGGGCGTGGCGGTATTCTGGATGCTGAGCCAGTTTCCGACGCCGTCGCGCACGCTGGCCCTCGCGACGCTGCTGTTCCCGGCCTACTACGTCGCCCTGTCGCTGTGGGTGCACTGGCACACGCCCCCCTCGCCGCGGCATCTGCCACCGGCGAGTTCATAGCGCGGGTGCGGCGGCGCCCACGCGACGGTCGCTATCGCGGTGCGGCCGCCGTAGCCGCCCCGCTGAGCGACGGCAGTAGGGCGTTGGTCACCCCCGGCTGGGGACGGTAGTATTGCATCGCGTCCTTGATCCAGCCGCGCATGTCGTCCTGCCGCGTCGTCGGCGCCGGATGGGTCGACAGCCACTCCGGCGGCCCCTTGCCGCCACTCGCGCGCTCCATACGCTGCCACAGACCGATCCCGGCGGCCGGGTCGTAGCCGGCCTTGGCCATCAGGATGAGGCCTATCTGGTCGGCCTCGGACTCCTGCGAGCGGCTGAACGGCAGCGCCACGCCGACCTGTGCGCCGAGGCCGTAGGCCGACATCGCCGCCTGCTGGGCCGCGCCGCCCTGCGTGCCGGCGCCGATCGCGACCGCGGCGCCGAGCACGTTCAACGCCGTGCCGGTGCTCATGCGTTCGGCACCGTGGCGGGCGAGCGCGTGCGCCACCTCGTGGCCGATGACCACCGCCAGGCCATCCTCGTCGCGCGCCACGGGGAAGAGGCCGGTGTACACCGCGACCTTACCGCCGGGGAGGCAGAACGCGTTGACCTGATTCGGGTCGTCGATGACGACGAACTCCCATTTGTACGAGGGCTTGTCGGCCACCGCGGCGATGCGCTGGCCGACCCGCTGCAGCGGCTCGGTGAAGCGCGGGTCGCGCTCGATCTTGGCCTGCGTGAGCACCTGCCGATAGGCGTCCGCGCCGAGGGCCAGATCCTCCGACTCCGACATCATGATGAACTGACTGCGGTTGGTGTACGGCACCGTCGCGCAGCCGGACAGGGCGGCGATCAGGCCGAGCAGCGCGACGCGCGTCCATCCAGAATGTCCCATGCCCCGCATCCTAAGCGAGGACGGCGCGTGGCGAAAGCCCTCGGCGCGCCGGTTTGAGCCCTCCGCACGGCTCGCATAGGGTACCGCTTCGATGATCTCCGCCGAGCACCTCACCAAGCACTTCGGCGCCTTCACCGCCATCGAGGACGTCTCCTTCGAGGTGGCGCGCGGCGAGATCGTCGGCTTCCTCGGCCCCAACGGCGCCGGCAAGAGCACCACCATGCGCATCCTCGCCGGCGTCTTCCCGCCCAGCCTCGGTCGGGTGCGGATCGACGGCCAGGACATGGTCGCCGACGCCCTGCGCGCCCGCGCCCTGGTTGGCTATTTCCCCGAGCGGGCGGCGCTCTACGTCGAGATGACCGTCGCCCACTACCTCACCTACGTCGGCGAGATGAAGGGCCTGCGGCGCGCCGCGGCGCGCCGCGACGCCGCGGCGGCGATGGCGAACTGCAGTCTCGAACCGGTGGCGGGGCGACTCATCGGCACGCTGTCGAAGGGCTTCCGGCAGCGCGTCGGCATCGCGCAGGCCCTGGTCGGCGCGCCGCGCGTGCTGATTCTCGACGAGCCCACCGCCGGCCTCGACCCGGAGCAGGTCGCCGACATGCGCGCCCTGATCCGCGGTCTGCGCGCCGAACGGACGGTCATCCTGTCCACCCACATCCTGTCCGAGGTGGAAGCGACCTGCGACCGCGTCATCATCATCCATCGCGGCCGCGTCCTCGCCCTCGATACGCCCGCCAACCTCACCCGCCGCGTCCGCCGCGGCGCCCAAATCGTCGTCGAGGTCGTCGGCCCGGCGGAGGCCGTCGCGGCGGTGCTGCGCGCCGAGTCAGGCGTGATCGCCGTCGACGTGCAAGCGCCCGCCGCCGACGGCGGCGCCCGCCTGATCGTCAGCACCGACGCCGAGCGCGACCTGCGGACCGCCCTCGCCGCCGCCGTCGCCCGGCACGGCTGGGGCCTGCGCGAACTGCGCCCGAACATCATCACCCTCGAGGACATCTTCCTCACCCTGGTCGCCGACGACCCCCCTGCCCCCACCGCGAGCACGAGACATGAAACTGCTGGTCATCTGTCGGCGTGAGCTGCACGCCTACTTCGGCTCGATCGTCGCCTACGTCCTGCTCGCCGTTTTCCTGGTCCTGAGCGGGTACTTCTTTTACAGCGACCTGATCTTCTTCGTCCTCTTCGGCGGCTTCACGATGGCCACCGGGTTGTGGCAGTTCGTCTTCCTCGACATGCGCCTCGTGGCGATGTTGATCCTGCCGCTGGTGACCATGCGGCTATTCGCCGAGGAGCGGAAGCTGGGCACCATGGAGCTGCTGTGGACCTATCCGGTGCGCGACGGCGAGATCGTGCTTGGCAAGTTCCTCGCCGCCTGGCTGTTCTTCGTCGCCATGCTGCTACCGACGGCGATCGGGCCGCTGGTCTTCCATCACTTCCAGCCGTTCGCCGTGCCGCCGGTGCTCGCCGGCTACCTCGGCATGCTGCTGCTCGGCTCGGCGTTCATTGCCTGCGGCCTGTTCGTCTCCTCGTTGACGGAGAACCAGGTGGTGAGCGCCATGGTCACCTACGGCATCATCGTCCTCTTCTGGTTCCTCACCTGGAACGAGGAGGTGGCCTCCTACGAGCTCATGCGCTGGCTGCTCGGCATCTCGTTGTTCGACCGCTTCTTCCAGTTCTCGCGCGGCGTCATCGACACCCAGGACGTGGTCTTCTTCATCCTCTTCATCAGCTTCTTCCTCTTCCTCACCTGGCAGTCGCTGGCGACGCGCAGCTGGCGGGGAGTGCGCTGACGTGGCCGACCGTCCGTTTATCCCGCCGGCGCTGCGCGGCTGGCTGCACCTCGCCCTGCAGGTCCTGCTGGGGGCGACGCTGTTCCTCGTGCTGCAGCTGCTGGCGACGCGCCACAACCAGCGCTTCGACCTGACCCCGACCGAGAGCTTCGCCCTCTCCGGCAGCGCCCGGCAGGTCGCCGAGAGTTTCGCGCGCCCGGCACGCCTGACCATCTTCTACAACGGCCAGGGCGGCGACGCGCGCCGCGACATGGCGGATCTCCTCGAGCAGTTCCACGCCGCGGCGCCCGATCTGACCTACCGCATGTTCGACCTCGACCGCTCGCCGGCGCTGGCGGGCAAGTACAACGTCACCAGCTACAACAGCGGCGTGCTCGAGGTCGGCGACGAGTTGGTCCGCTTGCGCGCCATCGACGAGGCGGAGATCACCGCCGCGCTGATCAGCCTCTCGCGCACGCGGCCGCGCGGCATCTGCTTCCTCATCGGCCACGGCGAGCGCAGCCCCAACGACGACGATGAACGCGCCGGCTACAGCAAGCTGCGCAGCGCGCTGGAGCGCGAGCGCTTCACGACGGAGGCCCTGACGACGCTGCCGCGCGACGGCGTACCCGCCGAGTGTACGGTCATGGTGCTGGCCGGCCCGTCGAAGGAGCTGCTGCCCGGCGAAGCCGGCGCGCTGCTGCGCTTCCTGCGCGCCGGCGGCAAGGGGCTGCTGCTCGTCGATCCCGACGCGCCGCCGTCGGTGCTGGCGTTGCTGCGCGAGGCCGGCGTCGACGCGCGCACCGAGCTGATCGTCGACGAGCAGAACCGCTTCGTCGGCGCCGACAGCTTCATGCCGCAGGTGGTGCGCTTCCGCAGCGAGACGTTTCGCAACACCCTCACGGCGCCGGCGGTGCTGTCGGTGGCGCGGCCGGTCGGCGCCCTGGAGGAGAAGCCGCCGGGCATGCAGGTCATCTCGATCGCCGGCACCAGCCCCGAGAGCTGGGCGCTGGTCGGCGCGACGACCCCGCCCGACGACGAGCCGCAGTTCCGCCCGCAGGAGGATACCCCCGGGCCGCTGTCGGTGGGCGTGCTCGCCACCTTCCCGCCGCCCGCGCCGGAGGCGGTGCCGGGGCAGCTGATGGTCTTCGGCGACTCCGACTTCGCCACCAACTTCCACCTCGACCTGCTCGGCAACCGCGACCTCATCCTCAGCGCCGTCGCCGCCCTCGCCGAGGATCCGGCGCTGATCGCCGTGCGGCGCAAGAGCCAACCGAGCGCCGGTACGTTGGGGTCGATGGCGCTGACGGCGGCGCAGAGCCGGACGGTCTTCTGGGCCTCGGTCGTCGTCGCGCCGCTCACCATGCTCCTGGTCGGGACCGCCGTCGGGTTGCGCCGCCTGCGTCAGCGCGGCGGGCGCTGAGCATGGGCTGGCGCGGCACGCTGGCGCTCGGCGGCGCGCTGCTCGCCGCCGCGGCGTTCCTCTACCGCGACGCCAACGCCGGCCGCGCCGACCGCTCGTGGCAGGCGATCTTCGAGCTGCCGCACCAGGCAGCGCCGCAGGAACAGGTCACTCCGCTGGTCGCCTTCGACCCGACCGCCGTCACCATCATCACCGTGCGGCGCGGTACCAACACCTGGCGCGCCGAACGCGGCGCGAGTGGCTGGACCGGCAGCCCCCGCCCGGGCGACATCGACGAGTTCCTGCGCGACGTCGCCAATCTTGCCCAGATCATGCCGATCGCCGCCGACGCCGCGTCGCTGCGCGACCACGGTCTCGATCCCCCGCAGGGCTCGATCGAGCTGCAGCGCCACAACGCACCGCCGCTGGAGATCTTCATCGGTCAGCGCAACCCGCCCGCCACCGGCGTCTACGTGCAACTCGGCAGCAACGGCCCGATCGCCCTCACCGGCGCGGTGCTGCTCTGGGACCTGGAGAAGTTCGCGCGCGCCATCGGCGCCGGCGCGCGCTGAGCGGAGGTGCCCGTCGCGCCGCGCGGCGGGCGGGTCTCCAGTCCCCCTAGGAAGACGGCGTACCGCGCGGCGTCGCAGCGGGCGGCTGGATCAGCTCGACCGTGTTGCCATCCGGATCGCGGATCCAGAGCTGATTGCCACCGGGATCGAGCGTCTCCACCCCGGCGGCAGCGAGTTCGCCGCGCACGGCGTCAAGGTCGGCCACGGCGAGCGCGAAGTGCGGGCCTGCCGGATCGATGCCGCCGCCCATCCCGGTCGATTCGATGAGGTGCAACTGCCCGGCGCCGATGCCGTACCAGCGCCCGGGCACGCCGAGATTCGGGCGCTCGAGCGCCCGCAGGCCGAGCAGTCCCTCGTAAAATGCCCGCGCCCGCGTCACGTCGGCGACGCGAATCGAGGCGTGATGCAGTTCCGCAGCCTTCATCAGGCCCTCCAGTCCTCACATGAGCCGAATCAATGTGATGCCGGCCCAGGTCGCCACCAGACACAGGGCCATGGTTGCCGCCGCATAGCCCAATGCTAATCCGCCCGCCCCTTGCTCGAGCAACGCCAGCATCTCGAAGCTGAAGCTCGACATGGTCGTGAAGCCGCCGCAGAGGCCGGCCGCCAACGCCACCCGCAGGTCCGGCGACAGCCACTGGCGATCCACCGCGGCGGCGATGACCATGCCGATCAGCAGGCTGCCGGTGACGTTCACCACCAACGTGCCCCATGGGAATCCGGTCTGCGTCCAGGGCAGCAGCACGCCGGCGATGCCGTAGCGAGCGATCGATCCGATCGCCCCGCCGAAACCCACCAAGAGGACGCGCAACACGCGGTGGACTCTAGACGGCGGCGCGGTCCGGCGGCAACGGCCGCGGCGACCTATGAGCCGTTCTCATCCGCGCATGGCCGGCTTGACTCTCGAATCGCTCCGCCTAGGATTAGTCGACGTTATGCACATCGAAACGCTCAAGGTGTTCTGCGACGTCGTCGAAACGGGCAGCTTCTCCGTCGCCGCCTCGCAGAACTTCATCACGCAGTCGGCGGTCAGCCAGCAGCTGCGCGCCCTCGAGGCCAAGTACCGCTGCAAGCTGCTGGAGCGCAGCCGCGGCGGCGCCAAGCCGACGCCGCAGGGCGCCATCCTCTACCGCACCAGCCGCGAGATCATCGACCGCTTCCAGGACGTTGAGTCCGAGTTGCAGCACAGCTGCGCGGTGGTCGGCGGGCACCTGCGCCTGGCCATCGTCTACAGCGTCGGCCTGCACGAGTTGCCGCCCTACCTGAAGGAGTACCTGCGCGCCTTCCCCGAGGTGAACGTGCACGTCGAGTACGCGCGGCCGAACAAGATCTACGAGAACGTCATCGCGCAGCACATCGACCTCGGCATCGTCGCCTACCCGCAGAAGCACCCGCAGATCGTCATCCTGCCGTTCCGCGAAGACCTCCTCGTCCTCGCCTGCCCGCCCGACCACGCGCTCGCCAACGCCAAGAAGATCCCCGTCTCGAAGCTCGACGGCGAGACGATGATCGGTTTCGAGCGCGACATCGCGACGCGCAAGGCGACCGACCAGATGCTGCGCAACCAGCACGTCACCGTCCACTACGCGGCGGAGTACGACAACATCGAGACCATCAAGCGCGCCGTCGAGATCGGCCAGGGCTGCGCCATCGTGCCGCTCCCGGCGGTGCTGCACGAGGTCGAGCACGGACTCATCAAGGTCGTGCGCCTGTCCGACGAGACGGTCACCCGACCGCTCGGCATAATCCAGAAGCGCGGCCGCCACCTGTCGCCGGCGGCGGAGAAGTTCGTCGAGATCCTGCGCCGCGAGGATATCGAGTAGACGGCGCCGCGGTCAGCGGCGGGCGGCGAGCGCGGCGCGGTGGGCGCAACCGACCCGCACCGGGCAGCGCGGGCAGTCGGCGCGGCGCGCCTGGCAGATGGTGGCGCCGAGATCCATGATCGCCTGGTTGAAATCGCCCGCCGCGCCTGGCGGCGTGACGTGTGCCGCGAGGTCCCACAAGCGGCGCTGCAGCGCGGCGGGGCCGCGCCGGGGGCGGACGCCGAACCAGCGACGCAGGACGCGCGCCGCGTTGGTGTCGACGACCGGCTCGTCCTGGCCGAAGGCGATGCTCAGCACCGCCCCGGCCGTGTAGCGGCCGATGCCGGGCAGTTGGCGGATCGTCTGCCGGTCTTCGGGCAGGCGGCCGCCGTGCTCCTGCACGACGATGCGGGCGGTGCGCTGCAGGTTGCGGGCGCGGGCGTAGTAGCCGAGCCCATCCCAAGCCTCGCGCACCTGCGGCTCGGCGGCGGCGGCGAGGTGGTCGAAGCTCGGGTACTGGCGCACGAAGCGGCGGTAGAAGCCCTTCACCCGGTCCACCTGGGTCTGCTGCAGCATCACCTCCGAGACCAGGATGCGGTACGGATCGCGCGTCCGCCGCCACGGCAGCTTGCGGCCGCTGGCGCGGTACCAGGCGAGCAGGCGGCGCTGGAAGCGACGCACGGCGGCGGCATCGGGTGGGGAGCGCATTTCGTTGCAGACAAAGACGAACCTGCTCTCTACCATGGCAAGTGCGATGGCGCGCCGGAACCCCCTCCACCGGCTGCGGCACTGGGTGATTGCCGAGTGTACGCGGCTGCTGACCCAACCGCTGGCGACCTACGTGCAGCGCGTGCCGAACAACATCGACAAGCTCAAGCGCACGCTGCGCACGGGCGACGTGCTGCTGGTCGAGGGCAACCAGCGCATCAGCCAGGTCATCCGCTACCTGACGCAGAGCTCCTGGTCGCACTGCGCCCTCTACGTCGGCGACGAATTGCTCAAGGGCGACCCGCAGCGCGCCGCGGCGCTGCGGGCCCGCTTCGGCGATGACGCCAACCACCTGCTGATCGAGGCCGAGTCGGGCGCCGGCGTCGTCGCCAGCCCGCTCGCCAAGTACGAGCGCTACAACATCCGCATCTGCCGGCCGCAGGAGCTGCACCGCGACGACGTCGGCGCCGTCCTGGCGCACGTCATCGGCCACCTCGGGCGCCGCTACAACGTGCGCCACATCTGGGAGCTGGCGCGCTTTTTCTTTCCGGTCAGCCTGGTACCGCGCCGCTGGCGGCGCGCCGCCCTCACCTTCGGCACCTCGCGCTCGGGCCGCGCCGTGATCTGCTCGACGATGATTGCCGATGCCTTCACCCGCGTCGGCTACCCGATCCTGCCGGAGGTGGTGCTGGTCGACAGCGGCCCGGCGCCCGGACCGGCCTGGCGGCGCTGGCTCGGCTACGACCGCGCGCCGCCGGCGGCGCGCTTTCGCCACCCCAGCTCGGCGGCGATCACGCCGCGCGACTTCGACCTGTCACCGTACTTCGAGGTGGTGAAGTTTAACCACCTCGGCGACCCGCGCCTCGACTACCGCCAGATCGTCTGGGAGAACGCCCCCGCCGACGCCGCCGCGGCGCCGCCGCGCGGCCGCCTGCAGCGCCTGCGCCCAGCGTTCCTCAATCGCTCGGGATAGAAGAAAAGAAACAACCCTGCACACGGCGGCACGGAGAAGCGGAGATGGCAGGGATATCTCCGTTTCTCCGTGCCGCCGTGTGAAGAGAGCCTTTCTACTTCTTCTCGCCGCCGCGCGGGGTGAGGTCGAGGTCGGGCGGCGGCGTCTCGGGCACCTTCCAGCGAATGTACGGCTTCTCTTTGAGCTCGTGGTAGGCGTTCGCCATATCGATGGCGGCGGCGAAAGCGGTTTCGAAGGTGGGCAGGTCCTTCTTCTCGATGGCATCGGCGAGCGGCTTCCAGTTCTCCTCGAGATACTGGTTCAGCGCCTCCTCGTGCTTCGGGCGCATGAAGGCGCCGAGCTCCATCAGGCCGCGGATCTCCTTGTACTGGAACTTGGCCATCGGCCAGTTCAGCGCTTTGGCGGCGTAGAACAGCTTCCAGGTGCGGGCGCCGATCTCCGGCATGATGCGCGCGAGGCCCGGCTGGATGGTCGCCAGGTCCTCGATGGTCATGCTGTTCTTGCCGCTCCAGAAGGCGAGCGCCTTCACCTTCGCTGCGAACTCCTCGTCGGTCATGCCGTCTCCTGCTGTGGGCTGGGGTCGTGAAACGATCGTTCGTGTATCGGAACGGTCCGACGAGCGTCAACCGATATCAGCGCCAGATCCGCGCCAGATGCGCGCGATCCTTGCGTCACGCGCTCGGCGTCGAGTACGAGAGCGGGTGATGCCGCTCGGGCCGCTCTCACGCCGCCGCTTCCTGCAGGGGGCGGCCGCCGGATCCTCGCTGCTGGTGCTGCCGCGGCTGGCGCGGCGTGCCGGGGCCGCCGGCGCGCCGGCGGGCAGCGGATTCCTCACCGCCGACGAGTACCGCGCGGTCGAGGCGTTGACGGCGCGCATCGTGTCGAGCGACGACGGTACGCCCGGCGCCCGCGAGTGCGGCGTCGCCGACTACGTGCAGGGGCTGCTGTCGGCGTTCCCGGGCGCCGATGCCAACGCCGACGGCGGCGTCTCGGCCGCCGACCTGACGGCGGTGGCGCTCGCCGCCGGCAGCGACGACGCGGCCGCCGACGTCGACGGCAGCGGCCGCGTCGACGCCGCTGACCGCGCCGCCACGGTGTCGTCCCTCTTCGGCGCCCCGCGGCTCGCCGGCCCGCCCGCCTTCAGCGGCAGGCCGATCTTCGCCGGCGGCCCGTTCAGCGACCGCAACCCGTTTCCCGACCCCGCCACCGGCACGCCGTCGGACGACTTCCCCGCCAACGCCTTTCTCGCCGCCCTGCCGCTGACGCGCCTGCAGCGCCTGGCCTGGACGGCGCGCCTGCTCGGCGCCGACGCGGTGCCGGAGCTGCGCGACAATCCGCTGGCGCGCACCCTCGGGGACGTCGACCTGCGCGCCCGCTACCGCGCCGGCCTCGCCGACGGCGACGCCTTCAGCCGTGCACAGTTCGGCGCCGACTACGCCGACCTGACGCCGGCGCAGCAGGACACGATTCTGGCGCGCCTGCGCAGCCAACGGCGCCCCTTCTATCTGCTGCTCGTCAACCACGTCATCGAAGGCATGCTGTGTGCGCCGGAGTACGGCGGCAACCGCCAGCGCAGCGGCTGGGACCTGATCGGCTTCGACGGCGACAGTCAACCGCTCGGCTACACCATCTACGACGCCACCATCGACGATTACCGCGAGCGGCCGGACAAGCCCAATTCCACTCTCGACCCGGACGATCCCTGCAGCGGCTTCAGCGACGAGATGCAGCGCTTCCTGCGCGTCCTGCTGGTGCAACTGGCGCAGGCGACCGAGTTCGACGAGCCCTTCTGTTTCCCCGGCTGAGCATGCCTCTCCCCTCCGCGGTCGCCGGCGTCCTCGGCGAGACCAGCCTCGAGCGCTTCGATGCCGTCATCATCGGCAGCGGCGCCGGCGGCAGCGCCGCCGCCTACGTGCTGACCAGTGCCGGGCTGTCGGTGCTGGTCCTGGAGGCCGGCGACAACAACTTCCCCGGCCTCGACGACCCGCGCCCGGGCATGCCGGTGCCGCGCTATGCCAACGACGAACTGAAGGGCGCCATCCGCCTCTTCGACCGGCAGGATCCGCTGGTCGAGCCGCGCACCTATCGCCCCAGCGACAGCGCCACGGCGGAGCCCGACGCCGACGTCAACAACCTCAATCGCACCGTCGGCGGTACCACCGTGCACGCCGACATGAAGTACCCGCGCTTCAACGTCGTCGACTTCCGCCTCGCCACCGCGCTGGCCGAAGCCGGCCGCAGTGTGCCTGGCGCCAGCTTCCTCGACTGGCCGCTCGACTACGACGAACTCGAACCCTGGTACGGCGAGGCCGAGACGATCACCGGTGTCGCCGGCGAGGCCGGCGCCGACCCGTACGCATCCTACCGCTCGCAGCCGTACCCGATGCCGCCGTCGCCGGAGATGTACGTCGGCCGCCTGCTCTCCGAGGGCGCCCGGCGCGCCGGCTACGCGCCGTTCAACTACCCCGCCGCGATCAACTCGCGCCCCTATCCAGGGGCGCCGGCATTGCAGCGGCCGCCGTGCGTCAACTGCGGCTTCTGCAGCGGCTTCGGCTGCCCGACCAACGCCAAGGGTTCGGCGGCGGTGACGACGCTGCGCGCGGCGCTACTCAGCGGCCGCTGCCAACTGCGCTTCAACTGTCACGTCCGCCGCCTGGTCGGCGGCAACGGCGGACGCGTCAGCGCGGTGGAGTACTTCGATCCCGACGGGGTCGTGCGCACGGCCAGTGGCGACCACGTCATCCTCGCCGCCAGCGCCATGGAGAGCGCCCGCCTGGTGCAGCTCTCCGACCTGCCGCTGGCCGCCGGCCCGGCCTTCCATCTCGGGCGGCACATGCTGTTCCACCACCAGACCATCGGCGTCGGCATCTTCCGCCAACGCGTGCACGGCGAACGCGGCCAATCGGTGACCAACGGCATGTCCGACTTCCGCGGCGTCAACGAGGGCGGCACGGCGCTGCACCCGGACGGCCGCCCGCTCGGCGGCATCATTGAATTCGGCACCTCGTCGGAACCGCTCGGCAACGGCAAGTCGCAGATCCCGGCGCTCGACATCGCCGCCAACATCCGCAGCCCGATCGGCCTGAAACAACTCATGGTCGAGAGTCCGTTCCACGCCCACATCGCGGTGATGATCATGCAGGCCGAGGACGCGCCGCGGCCGGGCAACCGCGTCGACCTCGACCCCACCGTACGCGACGTCTTCGCCCTGCCGGCCCTGCGCCTGACCTACCAGATCGGCGACTTCGAGCGGCAGGCGGCGATGTTCTACAAGCCGAAGCTGATCGAGATCGCGCGGCGCGCCGGGGCCCAGTTCGGCTTCGTCGATCCGACCAGCGGCGTGCCGCGCACCCGCCACGTCCTCGGCGGGCTGCGCATGGGCATCGCGCCGCAGGACTCGGTGTGCGACGCCTTCGGCCGCCTGCACGGCTTCGACAACCTCTACTGCATGGACGGCGGCGTCATGCCCACCGGCTCGGGCTACAATCCCACCCTCACCCTCATCGCCCTGGCCCTGCGCGCGGCCGCTAACATCGCCGATCCGGGTCATGCCGAACGGCGACTCGGCAGCGGCCCGCTGAGCTGAGTTTCGCGGCACCGCCACCGCCCCGCGGCCCGCACCGGGAGATTTGACTCGCCCCCCTGCCCGTTGTAGGCCGAGCGCCACTTGACTCACAAAACGTCCGCCCCGGCGGGCGCTTTTTTTGTCGTACGGCTGACCGGCCGGTCAGAGGGGGACGGGCTGGATGCTCGAGCATCTCAACGGAATCGGATTGCTGCAGATCCCGATCGCCATCGGACTCGTCGCCTCGGCCGCCTTCTATGTCATCGAGATCTGGTCGGCGTGGCAGTTCTTCCGTCCGCGTTCGGTTGCGCCGGCGCCGTTCCAGCCGCCGGTGACGGTGCTCAAGCCCCTCAAGGGCGTCGACATCGAGCTCTACGAGAACCTGCGCACCTTCTGCGAGCAGCGTTACCCCGAGTTTCAGCTCGTCTGCGGCGTCGCCGACGGCGCGGATCCCGCCATCGCCATCGTGCGCCGGCTGCAGCGCGAGTTCCCGCAAGTCGGCATTGAGTTGGTGATCGACGGCCGCATCTACGGCACCAACTACAAGGTCAGCAACCTGCACAACATGTATCAACGGGCGCGGCACGACGTCCTGGTGCTCGCCGACAGCGACATTCGCGTCGGACCGGACTACCTGACGCGCGTCGTCGCGCCGCTGCGCGATCAGCGCGTCGGCGTCTCCACCTGCCTGTACCGTGCCGTCAGCACCGGCGGCCTGCCGACCCTCATCGAGTCGCTGTTCGTCAACACCGACTTCGCCACCCTGGTCATGCTGGCGCGCAAGGTCGAGAAGGCGAGCTACGCCTTCGGCGCCACGATCGCCATGCGCCGTGGAGTGCTCGAAGAGATCGGCGGCTTCCTGCCCATCGCCAACCTGCTCGCCGACGACTACGAGATCGGCTACCGCGCCTTCCAACGCGGCTACGTCAACGAGTTGAGCACCGAAGTGGTCGACACCGTCCTCTCCGTCGGCTCCTGGCGCCGCCTCTACGACCATCAGCTGCGCTGGGCGCGCACCTATCGCGTCAACCGCCCCGGCGGCTACTTCGGCAGCCTCCTGACGCACGGCACCTTCTGGGCCCTGCTCAACCTGGTCGCCAACGCGTTCAGCCCGGCCGCCTGGGCGGCGAGTGGCGCGGTCGTCGGTCTGCGCTACCTGGCCGCCGGCCGTATGGCCTGGGCCCACCTCAAGACCGACATGACCTGGGGCGAATTCCTGCTCGTCGGGCCAAAGGACCTGTTCGTCACGCTGGTCTGGTTCGCGGCCTTCGGCGGCAATCGCGTCGTCTGGTCCGGTCACCAGTTCGCGGTGCAGCGCAGCGGCGAGATGGTGGACCTCGCCGGCGCGCCGGCCACCAGCGATCCGCTGGCGGCCCTCGAAACACCGCGTCGCATCCAACGCGGCGCGGCCTAGCCGCGCCGCAGCCGCTCGCGGTACTCGCGGCTCAGCGGCAACACGTTCAACGCCCCGGTGATGTCGTTCAACGCGACGTACACCTCGGTGCCGTACACCGCCGTCAGCGTCGCATAGGTCATCACCTCCGTCGGCGTGCCGATCTGGACGATGCGCCCCTCGTGCAGCAGCACCAGGCGATCGCAGTACAGCGCGGCGATGTTCAGATCGTGCAGGACGCTGGCCACCGTCATGTCGCCGCGCTGCAGATCGCGCAGCAGGTCGTACATCTCGACCTCGTGGCGGATGTCGAGAAACGCCGCCGGCTCGTCGAGCAGCAGGATCTCGGGCTCCTGCGCCAGCGCGCGGGCGAGGATCACCCGCTGACGCTCGCCGCCGCTCAGTTCGGTGACGCGCCGGCGCGCCAGCCCGGCGGTGTTGGTGCGCGCCAGGGCGCGGCGTGCCGCCGCCAAGTCGTCCGGACCCTCGAAGCCGAAGCCGCCGCCGTGCGGCGTCCGCCCGAACAGCACCATCTCCATGACGCTGAACGGCAGCGTCACCGTCGTGTCCTGCGGGACGACGCCGATGACGCGGCTCAGCGCCGCGCGCGCATACTCCGCCAACGGCCGGCCCGCGACCCGCACGCGGCCGCGGCGCGGCCGCAGGTAGCCGCTCATCAGGCGCAGCAGCGTCGACTTCCCGGACCCGTTCGGCCCGATGATGCCGAGAAACTCGCCGCGCCGCAGGGTGCAGGAGACGCCCTGCAGGACCGGCGTGGCGGCATAGCCGAACTCGACGTCCTCGACCGCGATCGCCGCCTCAGTCGACACCGCGCCCACCCTCGCGCCGCAGCAGGTAGAGGAAGAAGGGACCGCCGCAGAGCGCCGTGACGACGCCGACGGGAATCTCGTTGGCGCCGAGCAGGCTGCGGGCGGCGCTGTCGGCGAGCAGCAGGAAGATCGCGCCCATGATCGCCGAGGCCGGCAGGAGCAGGCGGTAGTCGGGGCCGATCAGCAGCCGCGTCACGTGCGGCACGATCAGGCCGACAAAGCCGATCATGCCGCTCACCGACACCGCCGCGCCGACCAGCAGCGAGGAGACGACGAAGACGCCGCGCCGTACCCGCGCCACGTCGACGCCGAGCTGCGTCGCGCTCTCCTCGCCGAGGCTGAGTACGTTGAGGGCGCGGGTATGGCCCAAGAGCCAGGCGAGGCCGACGGAGACATACAGCGCGCTCGCCGCCACCAGCCCCCAGCTCTGCGTCTGCAGCGAGCCGAGCAACCAGAACAGGATGCCGTGCGCCTGGAAGAAGTCGGCCAGCGCGTTCAGGGTCATGATCAGCGCCCCGGCGACGGCGTTGCAGACCACACCGGCGAGCAGGAACATGTACGGCTGCAGCCGGCCGTGTACGCTGCCGAGGCGGTAGACGGCGAGCATCGTCGCCAGCGCGCCGGCGAAGGCGCCGACCGGCACCAGCGCGGCGTGCAGCACGCCGCCGCTGGCGCCGAAGACGAGCAGCAACGCGGCGCCGAGCGCGGCGCCGCCCGACACGCCGAGCATGTGCGGGTCGGCGAGCGGGTTGCGCAGCAGCGCCTGTAGCACCGTCCCGGCCGCCGCCAGCGCCGCGCCGACGACGGCGGCGAGGCAGGCGCGGGGCAGGCGGATGCGGGTGAGGATGACATGGTCGACGCTGCCGGCATCGGCGAGGGCGGTGCCGAGATCGATATGCTCGGCGCCCACCAGGGCGCTGCCGAGCAGCGCCACCGCCAGCACCCCCGCCAGTACCAACAGCACGCGCGCAAAGCGCGCCGGCGTCAGGTGCGGCGCGCCCACGTCCCGCCCCCGGCGGCGGCGGACGCCGCGCAGATCAGCCGCACGTCAGCACGGTGCGAATGCCGCGCGCGGCGCGCAGGTCGTCCATCGCCTCGTTGATCTGCGCCAGCGGCCGCCGCCCCGTGATCAGCGCCTCCAGATCGAGTCGCCCGCCCTGGTGCAGATGCAACAGGCGCGGGATGTCGCGGCGCGAATTGCAGCTGCCGAGCGCGCAGCCGATGACCTTCTTTTCGGTCAGCGTGAACATCGCCGCCGGCGCGATCACCACCGCGTCGTCCATCGGCGCCGCGCCGACGCAGACCGTCGTGCCTCCCGCGCGCGTCGCGGCGATGCACGCCTGGATGATGCTGGCGCGGCCGACGGCGTCGAAGGCGTAGTCGACGCCGATGCCGGTCAGGGCGTAGGCGGCCGAGGCGGGGTCGGCGTCGGCTGGGTCGACGAGGTCCGTGGCGCCGAACCCCTGCGCCGCCGCGCGCCGCCCCGCCACCGGGTCGACGGCAATGATGCGCGCCGCGCCGGCCAGGCGCGCCCCCTGGACGATGCTCAGGCCGATGCCGCCGAGACCGATGATCAACACGGTCGCGCCCGCTTCGACACGCGCGGTGTTGAGCACCGCGCCGACGCCGGTCTGCACGGCGCAGCCGATGACGCACGCCACTTCCGGTGAGACGCCGGTGGGAATCTTGATGGCGCCGCCAACGGCGACGTTGACGAACTCGGCGAAGCCGCCGAGACCGACGCCGCGGAAGATGGTGTCGCCGCCACGGCTCAGACCGGTGCTGCCGTCGGCGAAGGTGTTGGTCTGCAGGCCGAGCGCGGCGACGCACACGCCAGGCTCGCCGCGCACGCACCAGTAGCAGGCGCCGCAGGCGGCGATCGGGCTGAGCACCACCGCGTCGCCAACCGCCAGGTCGGCGACGTCGGGTCCGAGGGCGTCGACCACTCCCGCCGCCTCGTGCCCGAGGATGATCGGCGTCGGGCTCGGGAACACCCCGTCGACGATACTGAGGTCGGAGTGGCAGACCCCACAGTGCGTCACCCGCACCCGGACATGGCCGGGACGTGGCGGCGCGATGTCGACGTCGTCGCACACCCGCAGGGGTGCGTTGGCTTGCTCGAGAATGGCGGCGCGCATGCCTCCCTGCTACCACCGGCGCGCCCCTGCGCTCAACGCACGCGTCGGCGGGGTGGCGCGCGCGGTAGCGCCGCCGCGCGGCACGGTGTACCGGGCTCGCCGCAGGCGTGTCATCGCACGCGCGGGGAGAAACGATGCTGATCGACCTGATCGAGAGTCTCGGTTCGGCGCTACGTACCCTCGGGTACGCGCTCATCGGCCTCGGTCTGCTGGCCATGCTGGCGCCGGTCCTGAGCGGCGCCGCGGTCTTCGTCCTGCTCGGCCTGGTGTTGCTGATCGCCGGCGCCGTACTCGGCCTCTTCGGCTGGCAGGCGTGGTCGGCCGACAAGGGCGCCCTCGGCTTCGTCCTCGGAGCCCTGACCGCCGCGTGCGGCCTGGCGCTCCTCGTCAGCCCCGTTTCAAGCCTGGCGCTGGTCACCTCGCTGGTGGCGGTGTACCTGCTGCTGCGCGGCGCGGCGTCGGTGGTGCTCGGCCTGCGGCTGATGCCGGAGGACGGCTGGCCATGGGTGGTGGCGGACGGCGCCGTCTCGGCACTGCTCGGCTGGTCGATCTGGATCGGCTGGCCACTGTCGGGCGTGCACGCCGTCGGCGTCCTCATCGGCATCGACCTGGTCGGCGCCGGCGCCGTGCTGGTGCGCATCGAGCGGACGATGCACGGCCTGCGCGCGCGCGCCGCCGGGCTGCGGGCGCGCGTGGCGGAGCGCGTGTCGCACTGAGGATCCCGCGAGCCAAGCGGAGCGGAGGCACGGAGGTACAGGGGCTCGACAGGAGGTCGAGCACAAGCTGATGACCGTCGGAAACGGTCCGTGCGCGGTGCCCGGAGCGACGCACGATCACCGATGGCAGGCCGTCGCCGTTGCTCCGTTCCTCCGTGTGAAACGCATGGTCAGATCGCGCGTAGCGATCGCACGGGCCGCGGCGGCTAACGGGCCACCGGCGGGCGGTAGAGCCCGCGCCCGGTGATCAGCGGTAGGTCGAGCGCCGACAGCAGACCCGGTGCGGCGGCGCAGACGGCCGGGATGGCGTTCACCAGACGGGTCGCGGTGAGGACGACGCCGCCGACCGCGTGGTCGCCGTGCTCGTCTTCGAACTCCAGCTCGCAGCGCATGTTGGGGAAGCCGGTGACCACCACCCGATAGCTGCCGTTGCCGGTCGGCCACTCGGGCGCCAGGGCGTCGTCGATGCGCGTGACGTGCTCGACGACGATCGCCGGGCGCCCGCCAACGATGCCCTGCACTTCGAAGCGCAGCGCCCCCATCGTGCCCGGCTCGACGGTGTGCGCGCCGATGCGGATCGGCTGCAGCGCCGGCCGCTTCTCGTAGGTCGAGCGGATCGTCTCCAGCTCAACCCCGAGGCCCTCGGCAAGCAGGCGTACCGTCCCGCCCCACGCGAACTCCAGCGTGCCGCGCGTGAGCAGCAACGGCGTGTCGTCGAGCGGCTTGCCGAAGCCCATGGTGTCGAACAGCACCTGCGGCTGGTTGTAGGTGGCGTAGTTGATGATCTCGAGCACGCGCACCTCCTCCCAGCTGCCGCACAGACCGGTCAGGGTCAGCGGCAGCAGGTCGTTGGCAAAGCCGGGGTCGATGCCGGAGGTGAAGAACGAACTACCGCCGGCGCGGCACGCGGCCGCCAACTCGTCGCGCAGGCTGGGCAGGAACGACTTCGGGTGCACCAGCGGCACGATCGAGCTGGAGACGACGTTCTTGCCGGCGGTGAGAATACGCGCGATGTCCTGCGCCGCTTCGAACGGGCGCAGGTCGGCGGTGGCGGTGTAGCAGACGCAGTCGGCGTCGAGCGCCAGGATGGCATCGATGTCGGTCGTTGCGCGTACGCCAACCGGCGCCAGGCCGCAGAGCTCGCCGGCGTCCTGGCCGGCCTTGGCCTCGCTGTGCACGCACACGCCGACCAGCTCGGTCTCGGGGTGCTCGATGATGCAGCGCAGAGCGAACAGCCCGACGTTGCCGGTTCCCCACTGAATGACTCGATAGGCCACGCGATGACTCCTCCCGGCGCAACCCTCTCACATCGCCGCGCCTGCGACGCAACCCGCCTGCCGGCGCGCCCGACACGAGCGCGGCGGCGGCTTGCCTGATCTCGCGCGGTCCAGCATCCTCCGCCTGCGCCATCCGGCGCGGAGGAAGAGACGATGCAAAACCACAGCGACTTTTTTTCGGCCGTCGCCGCGCTCGGCGCCATCGAGGTGCTCGACGTCGACGCGATGCGCCTCCTCTACCGGGTCGAGTGCGCCGGCGAGGATTTCTACAACCTGATCGCCGACCGCGTCGGCGACGGCCGCGCCGCCGACCTGCTGCGCCGCAACGCGCGGGAAGAGCGCGGCCACGCCGAACGCGTACGCAAGGCGATCGCCGTCAAGCTCGGCACGCCGTCCTACGAGCCGACCGATGCGGATCGCGCTCCCTACGCCGTGCCGCTGCCCGAGACGATTTCCGCCGAGCTGTTCGCGCTCATCGTCCAGGGCGAGATCGATGGCGACAAGGGGTACCAGCGCTGGGCCGACCGCGAGTCGGATCCCGAGGTGCAGCGCCTGCTGCGGCTGAACGGCCGGGAGGAGACGGTGCACGGGGAGCGCGTCAGCGACGTCATGGCCATCCTGCGCGGGAGCGCGCCGCCGTCCTGAGGGTCACCCGCGGGGGCGCGACCGGCGCCAGCCGACGACCTGCATGCTGCCGCGGATTCGCGAACCGTTCACGCCGCCCCCTGCCACCCCGGCCAGGCCAGCGCCGCCAGGAACGAGTCGTCCAGCGGCGCCACGATCTCGAGCGGGACGCCTGTGCGCGGGTGCGGCAGGCGAATGGCACTGGCGGCGAGCAGCAGGCGCGTCACGCCCAGCGATTCGCGCACGAAGCGGTTGTGCGCCCCGTCGCCGTAGTTGGCGTCGCCGATCACCGGGTGGCGCAGATGCTTGAGATGGCGGCGGACCTGATGTTGGCGGCCGGTACGCGGCTGGCAGGCGACGAGCGAGTAGCGAGCCGTCGCGTAGGGGCCGACGGCCGCGGCGAGTTCGATGCGCGCCAGGCAGCGCACCGCGGTGAATGCCGGCCGCGACTCGACCACCTGCCGACGCGCCATCCGATCGGGGCGATCGCGCAACGGGGAGTCGACGTCGACCCGGTCCGGTGCCCACCCGCGCACGATCGCGGCATAGGTTTTCTGTGCCTCGCCATCGCGCAGGGTCGCCGTCAGCCGCCGCGCCGCTTCGGCGTGCAGGGCGAAGACGACGACGCCCGAGGTTCCCTTGTCGAGCCGGTGCGCGGGATGCACCGGCATGCCAAGTTGATCGCGCAGCATCTGCAGCAGGGCGCGCGACTCGTGCGCGTCGATCGACGTGCGATGCACCAGCAGACCGGCGGGCTTGTGGACGGCGACCAGATCCTCGTCGCGATGCAGAAGGATGAGGGGCTGCATCGCCGTCACCGAGCGCGCGCTACCCGCGTGGGAGCGCGCCGCGCCCCGCCGCCGCGCGGCCGCCGGCGTCGAGGCGGCTGATGACGCGCTTCTCGTTCCAGCCGGTGGTGAGGTTGTTGACGAAATAGGGCGGGCGCGTCTCGTAGACGTCGGTCTCGAGCCACAGCCGCTTCAAGTGGCGCACCTTGCCGGGCCGGTCGCGATAGGCCGAGCGGCCGTGCATGACGTGATAGTTGTTGATGAACTGGACATCGCCCGCCTCGAACGCCATCTCGACGTTGAAGCGGCCGCTCTCGGCCGTGTCGACGATCCAGGCGAGCGCCTCGCGCTGCACGTCGCTGAGGCGCGGCGCGTCGGCATGGCGTTGCGAGGCCAGGATGTAGGGTGGGATGAGGCGCATGAACAGCCGCGCGCCCCATTCGGTGAAGCCCGGCACCTGATAGAACGGCTGGCCGCCCTGCTGCTGCTCGCCGCGAAAGTCGTAGGGCAACGGCTGGTACAGGGCGGCGGCGAGCGCCGGGCGCTCGCGCACGAGGACATTGTGCAGCGACACCGCGTTGGCGACGCGCGAGAGACCGTCCTCGGCGCCCGGATCGAGGCACATCAGGCCGACGAGGTCGGAGCCGTCGCAATGGAACGGCAGCGGGATGCCGCCGAGTTCGTTGCCGCGCGCGGTTGGATCGGTGGGCGCCTTGCCCTGATCGGTGACGTCGCCGAGAACGTGGCCACGCGCATTCTGCGCCCAGGGCCGACCGAGGTGGGCGCCGATGCCCCAATAGATCACGCACATCTCGTCATTGTCGTAGCGGCCGCGATCGATGCCGCGTAGCCGCACGACGCCGCGCCCGTTGACCAGCTCCTCCTTGATGCGGGCGATGCGCCCGCTGACCTGCGGCAACGGGAAGTCGGCGGCGCCGATCTCGAGCAGATCGTCGGATGTCGCGCCCGCCACGCGCAGGGCCGCGTCGATTTCCGCCACCTCCGGCGGCGTCAGCGTCTCGGTCCACAGCGCCGCGTCGCGCATGTCGTCGGCCGTCCACTCACAGTGCGGTTCGAGTTCGCGCATGGGCGTTCCTCCTCCACTAGGGGGCGGATGGCGAGCGCCGCGCGCCACGCAGCAGGCGGCCGGGCAGCGCGTCGGTTGGTTCGCCGTGGCGATAGGTGATCTGGCCCGCGACGACGGTGGCGACGTACCCGTCGGCGCGCTGGATGAGCCGGCGCCCGCCGGCCGGCAGATCGTGCACGACCCGCGGCGCATGCAGCTGCAACGCGTCGTAGTCGATGACGTTGAGGTCGGCCCGCAGGCCAATCTGGATCAGTCCTCTGTCGTGCAGACCGAGCGCCGCGGCGGTGTCGTGCGATTGCATCCTGACCATCTGCGCCAGATCGGCCGTCGGCCCGCGTCGGCGATCGCGCGTCATCAACGACAGGTTCGAGGTCGGAAACGAGCCGTCGCAGATCATGCCGACGTGGGCGCCGCCGTCCGACAGGCCGGGGATCGTGTGGGGGTGCATCAGCATCTCGTAGGCCGGATCCAGGGATCCGTCGGCGTAGTTGAGAAACGGCAGGTAGAGCATGCCGCGGCCGCCGTCCGCCAGCAGATGATCGAGCGCGATCGCCGCCGGCGGCACCGCGCGGCGCGCGGCCTCGGCGGCGACGCTCTGCTCCGCCGTCGGCTCGTAGTCCGGCGTGGCGCCCATGCGGATCAGGCGATCCCACGCGCGCAACCTGCGAGCCCAGGCGGACTCCGACCCGGCCTCGCTCAACAGGCGCGCGCGCGTTTCGGGGTCGCGCAGGCGCGCGACGCGCTCAGCCAGCGGCAGCGACGCGATCGCCCGATAGGTCGCATGCAGCGAGAACGGATTCATCGTCAGCTCGAATCCGAACAACAGCCCGATCGGCCGCGCGCACACTTGCGCCCTCATTGGCAGGCCGGCGGCGTTGGCGCCCTCCAGCGCCGCGAGCTGGCGGCGCCAGGCATCCTTCGCCAGCGGGCTCTGTACCAGCGAGAAGGAGAGCGGGCGGCCCGACGTCTCCACCAGGCGCCGCAGCATCGCGAACTCGGCGTCCGGGTCGGCGAAATCCGAGACCATCTGCAGCACCCCGGCGCGGGCCGCTTTCCGCCCCAGGGCGATCCCGGTCAGCTCATCCTCGCCCGCCGTCAGCGTCGGCGTCGGCTGGCCATCGGCCGAACGGTGGTTGAGCGTGCGCGAGGTGGAGAAACCCAGCGCGCCGGCTTCCACCGCGCCCCGCGCCAGCGCCGCCATGGCCGCGATATCGGCGGCGCTGGCCGCTTCGCGATCGGCGCCGCGCTGCCCCATCACATAGACGCGCAAGGCCGCGTGCGGCAGCTGCGTCCCGACGTCGACGTCGAAGCGGCGCGACTGCAGCGCGTCGAGGTACTCGGGAAAGCTCTCCCAGTTCCATGGCAGGCCTTCGGCAAGCACGGCGAAGGGAATGTCCTCGACCCCCTCCATGAGCTTGATCAGCCGCTCGTGATCGCCGCGCCGGCAGGGCGCGAAGCCGACGCCGCAGTTGCCCATGACGACAGTCGTCACGCCGTGCCACGAGGAAGGCTGCAGGCGCGTGTCCCACGTCGCCTGGCCGTCGTAGTGCGTGTGCACGTCGACAAAGCCGGGCGTCACCAGCTTGCCGCGCGCGTCGATCTCCTCGCGGCCGGCTCCGGCGACCCGGCCGATGGCCGTGATCGCGCCGGCGGTGACGCCGACATCCGCTTCCCTGGGCTGCGCGCCGCTGCCGTCGACCACCAGACCGTTGCGGATGACCAGATCAAGGTCGCGCTGCATGCTGGTGTCCCTCGCGGCTGTCGCCAGGGGAACGCCGGCGCAGGGCGCGCCGCGCGCCCGATCCCCCTGCACTGGCGCTGCACTAGTGCAACGCATTGCCCGCGATGGTCAAGCAGCCGTCATCGCACCGCTGCCGCCCGGACCGCGGGGGGTAGCACGGCCGCTGGTGGCGGCGCGTCGATCTTGAGAAGGTCGAGCAACGCGGCCTCGAGCTTGGGCGTCAGTTCGGCGATGCGGCGCAGGTGGCCGACCTCGGCCATCAGCGATTCGATCATCTCCGGATCCCAGCCGCTGAATCCGGCGCTGCGCAGGGCCTCGATGCCAGCCAGGTAGGCGGCGAGGAGCGGCTGCAGGTCCGGCGGCGGCGCCGCCGCGAGGCGCCGCGCCGCGTCGCAGGCACGGCGGTGGCGGCGCGAGTCGATGCGGGCGCGGTGGTGCCGCGCCGCGACGATCTCCGCCAGGCGCGCCAGGCGCCGCCGCGGGGCGGTTTCCAGTTCGTCGCGCGCCGTCGCCAGCGCCGCCGACCGCGGCGGATACGGCGCCGCGCGGCGACCGTGGCGCATCAGTCCGTAGCGGTGCGTAATGCGGCGCAAGATGCCGGCGGCCTCGACCACCGCAACGGCGCGCACGCCGGTTGCCGCCCCTTCATACTCCGCCTCGCCGGCCAGGCGCAGCAGATCGGCGAGACCGGCGGTCACCTGATCGTTGACGACGCGCAGCCGCGCCACCGCCGCCAGCGGCCGCCCCGGCTCCGGCCCCATACTCAGCAGCAGGCGTAACAGGTCGCTGAGACGGCTGACGATCTGGCGGCCGGCATAGTCCGGAGCGACGACGGCGAAGACGCCGAACAGCAGCGCCGCGCCGACGACGGTGCCGAAGAAGCGCCACAGCGCATCCCCGACGTCCACCGTCGGGCCGTCGGCGACGATGACGATCATGAAGGTGATCGCCGTCTGCAGCCCGAGGTACGACAACCGCGGCGTGCCGAGCGCGACGTAAACGCACGGCAGGAGGACGGCGAAATAGACCATCAGCCAGACGCCGACGTCGCCGGTGTTGGGCATGACGGCGATCATCGTCAGCACGGCGACGGCGCCGCCGGCGACGACGCCGGCGCAGCGCAGCCACGTCTGGCGGATGGTGGCGCCGTAGCTGCCCTGCGCCAGGATCAGGGGATTGAGGACCACCGTCTCCATGGCTGGCTGGTGCGAGGCGACGCCGACGATCAGCGCCAGCGTGCAGGCGAGCCCGATCTTCGCGGCGAACTGCGCCGCGTAGCGGTCGAACGGCGGCAGCAGCAGGCGGCGCGGCGCTTGCGGGCCCGGCGTCACCGGCGTGTGCTCGAGGGCGTCGGGCGGCAGGTGCAAGACATCCGCCAGGCCGCCCAGGGCCTGGGCGAGGGCATGCAGCGCCGTCGAGTCGTCGAGACTCAGCCCCCGCAAGCGCCCGGCGCCGATCAGGGCGCGCTGGCGCGCGTGCAAGGCGTCGACCAGGGCGAGGTAATCGGGCCAGTCCGCCGGCAAGACCGGCGCGGCGGCGGAGATGACGGCGGCGGGCTGCCGGGCAGCGCGCGCGAACGCGGCCAGACCGAGTACGAGCGCCGCGAACAGCGCTTCGATCTCATCGCCCAGCAGTTCGCGCAGCGGCGCCGCGAGCGGCCGGCGGCTGATGCGGTCGACGGTGCTGACGTACGTCGCGGCGCGCTCGGCGGCGGTGATGAGGGCGACGCAGGCGCGCTCGAGCTCGAGGTCCAGCGCCTCCATGCGCACCAGCGACAGCAGTTGCAGGTGGCGCGTCATCGCCGACAATGGTGGGCCGGCGTCGAGCGGTGCCGGGACGCCGGCCCGGATGCGCACCGCGGCGTCGCGCAGGACGGCGCCGCTGCCCGCGAAGGCAGCGGCCAGGGCGTCGGCCAGCTGCTCGACCGAGGAGGGCGTGGCGCGCAGGCGAGCGAAGAGCGTCGCGACGACAATACCGATGGCGAAGCCGGCGCCGAGCGACAACCCCGTCGTGCCGATCGCCTGCGGCACGAAGACGCCGCTGTAGACCACCGCCGAGACGGTCAAGGCGACGCAGTAGCCGGCGATCGGATTCTGGCGAATCGGCACCAGGTACATCAGCGCCGTCATGGTGGCGAAGAAGGCCGGCACCAGGAGCCACGGCAGCTGCACCACCAAACCGCCGATCAGCACGGCGCCGGAGGCGCCGGCGACGATGGCGCCGAGCCGCACGCCGAGCAGCGGCCAGGTGCAGACGATCCCCGGCAACAACCCCTTGAGGCCGATCACCGGGGCGGGAAAGCTGCCGAACTGCAGCGCCAGCGTCACGCCGAGCGCGACGGTGGAGGCGGCGGTGGCCGCCAGCGCCTGCCGCCAGCGGCCCGCCGTCGGCGCCAACTCGGCGCGCAGCCAGTCGGGCAGCAGGGGCGCGGGCGACGACACGGCGATGCGGCGCCGCTCAGCGCGCGCCGCGCACGGTGACGACGGCGGTCTGACCCATGCGAAACGGGAAGGCGGGGTCGCGCTCCTCGAGCGCGATGCGGACCGGGAAGCGCTGCGCCAGGCGCACCCAGTTGAGCGTCGGATCGACCGCCGGCAGGACGCCGACGGTGGCGCCGTTCTGTTGATGCAGGGCCCAGCCGATGCCCTGCACGCGGCCGCGGAAGCGGCGCGCCGGATAGCTGATCAGGTAGACCTCCACCTCCATGCCGGGGGTGATGTGGGGCAGGAACGACTCGCGGAAATTGGCCATCACGTACCACTGCCGGTTGTCGACCAGCGCGAACACCTCCTCGCCCTCGCTCGCGTACTGGCCGACGGCGATGTTGAGGTTGGTGACGTAGGCATCGAATGGCGCCCGCACCGAGCAGTACTGGACGTTGAGTTCGGCGTCGTCGACCGCCGCCTGGGCCGCCTGGCGGCGGGCGTTGACGTCGCCCAGCTGACCGAGCAGGTCGCCGGCGCGGCGCAGCTCCGAGCCGGCGCGGTCGACCGCTGCCCGCGCCGCCCGGGCTTTCGCGCGCGCCTCGTCGACGCGATCGCGGGTGACGAACTGGCCGTCGAGCAGCGGCTCGACGCGGCGCAGGTAATCGCCCGCGTAGTCGGCCTCGGCCTGGCGCTCGGCCAGGTTCGCCTGCGCCGCCGCGACCGCGGCCTCGTAGCCGCGGATCTCCAGGTTCGTCAGCGCCAACTGCGCGCGCGCCTGGTCGAGCACCGCCTGGTAGGGGCGCGGATCGATCCGGAACAGCACCTCGCCCTGGCTGACGCGTTGATTGTCGACGATCGGCAGCGCGACAATCGGGCCGCTGACGTGCGGCGCGATACCGATGGTGTTGGCGCGCACATAGGCGTCGTCGGTGCGCGGGTGCCGGTAGACGGCGCGGTAGACAACAACACCGGTCAGCACCGTCGCGACGACGATGGCCAGCCCGAGCGCGGCACCGATGAGGCGCAGAGTCAGGCTGTCGCGCGCGTCCGCCACCCGCCCCTCAGACGCGGAAGAACAACAACCAGGTGCCCATGCCGACCAGCAGGACCAGGCACGAGTAGATGAGCGGCAACGGACCCAGGTGCGGCTCGAGACCGAGGCGCGCCAGCAGCAGCCGCAGCACGGCGGCGCCGAGGACGCCGACCAGCAGGCACACCATCCAGGCGGGGAAGAAGGCGCCCTCGACGTCGAAGACCGGATCGTAGTCCGGCAGGGCCAGCGCCAGCGCGCCGATTGGACGCCCGACGTGCTTCGTATATGCACGGCTCCGCGTCGCGCGATGCGACGGCAGCGTCTCGACCAGCAAGGCGGCACTAGAGACACGATCGGTCGTCCCGAGTAAAGGCCGCGCGGCGCTGCTGGCGCTGCTCTCTTTGCTCGCCGCCTGCGGCGTCTGGCGCCTGCCGCCCGACCCGCGCCCGGCCGCCGATCCACTGGCCCTGGCGCCGCCGACAGCCGACCAGACCTGGCAGCCGAGCGAGCCGGCCGAGGCGCTGCGCGCGCCGGCCGACGCCTGGCAGGCCGGCGCGCGCGTCCTGCCCGACACGACCGCGCGCTACGACCTGCCGGCACTGATCGACGTCGCCCTGCGCGACAACCCCGACACGCGCGCCGCCTGGGAGGCGGCGCGCCAGGCGGCGGCAGGCTATGGCCGTTCGCTGGCCCCCTTCTATCCGACGCTCGCCATCGACGCGGCGCTGACGCCGGCGCGCCGCGAGCTCGAGGAGGTCCCCAACGCGCCGCTGACCGTGCATCTGCGCAGCGCCGAGCCGGGCATCGCCCTGACCTACACCCTGCTCGATTTCGGCCGCCGCTCACAGGGCGCCGAGCTGGCGCGCCAGCGCCTGATCGCCGCCAACTTCACATTCAACCGCCGCCTGCAGGACGTCGTCTTCGCCGTCCAGCGCGCCTACTACCGCCTCGACGCCGCGCTCGGGCTCGACCGCGCCGCCGAGAGCAACCTGGCGCTGGCGCGCACCGTGCTCACGGCAGCCGACCAGCGCCTCGCCGTCGGTCTGGCAACGCGGCCCGAGATGCTGCTCGCCAAGCAGGCCGAGGCGCGCGCCCACTATCAGCTCGAGAGCGCCCACGTCGCAGTCAAGAATGCCGAGGCCGACCTCGCCCTGACCCTCGGCCTGCCCGCCGATCGACCGCTGGCGATCGAACCGCTCGACGCGCAGACGGCGCCGCCCGAACTCGATGACGCCGTCGAGACGCTGATCGCGGCGGCGCTGCGCCATCGGCCGGACCTGGCGGCCTCGGCGGCGCAGCTGCGCGCCGCCGAGGCCGCCGCGGCGCGCGCCCGGGCCGCCTACCTGCCGACGCTCGACTTCCGCGGCCGGTACGGCCAGCAGGCGCTCGACTACTCGGCCGCGGGCATGAGCGGCCTATCCGCCAACGAGCCGGTGTACGACACGCTGTTCGCCTTCCGCTGGGAGCTGTTCACCGGCTTCGACCGCCGCAACGCCGAACGCGAGGCCGAGGCGGCGCGCGCCGGCGCCACGGCGGACCTCGCCGCCGCGCAGCTCGGCGCCATCGCCGAGGTGTGGCGCGCCTACCACGACTACCGCGCCGCGGTACGCAAGCTGACCTTCGCACAGGCGCTGCTGACCGCCGCGCAGGACGCCTACGACGGCACGCTGCGGTCCTACCAGCTGGGCCTCGGCGACATCGTCGAGCTGCTGACCGCCGAGAGCGACCTCGCCGACGCTCGCTACACGCTCGTCCTGTCGAAGGCCGAACTGCTCGTCACCGCCGCCCGCATCGCCTACGCCGCCGGCGCAGCGCCGAGCGGCTAGCCGCGATGCGACCATGACCGAGTCCGCCTGACGGGGCGGGCGTGGCGCCTGCCGCGACGGCGCCGCCATGGGCCTTGCCTCGTCTGCCCCGCTCCCTTGCGTTGGGTGGCGATTCCGCGCAGCAAGGCACCTCCAACATGCGAAAGCGGCGCGATGCACAAGATGACGTCACCGCCTGCCTGGCGTTGCTCGAGCAGCGCTCGCCGCGGCCGCTGACGCTGCTCGACATGGCGCGCATGCTCGGGCTGGATCACTACGATCGCAAGGCCATCGGCGCGGCGCTCGACGCCGCGGTGGCGGCCGATCGCCTGCGCCGCATCGGCAAGACGCGCTATCAGTGGCCACGCGAGGCGGCCGGCGGCGGCCGGGCGCGGACGGATCGCCCGGCGCCGCGACCCCGCTCCGCATCCGCACTTGAAGGACGCTACTCGCGCGTCCGCGCCGGCTACGGTTTCGTCGAGCTGCTCGGGCGCGCCGCGGCGCGCTTTCCGCGCGACATCCTGGTGCCGGCAGGGATGGAGGGCGGCGCGCTGCACGGCGACGGCGTGCGCCTGGAGATCACCCGGCGTGATCCGCGCAGCCAACGCAGCGTCGGCCGCGTCGTCGCCGTCACCCAGAGCGCGCACGAGGACGTCATCGGCACCCTCGAGCGGCACGGTCGGCGCTGGTTCGCCATCCCCTTCGACGAGCGCCTGCCGGCCGTCGCGTTGATCGACGCGACGCCACCGGCGGACGATGCGGCGGGGCTGGTGGCGCGCGTGCACCTGATCCGCTCGGCGGCGGCGACGAGGGAGGGCCTGCGCGGCACGCTCGACGCGGTGCTCGGCGCCGCCGATGACCCGGAGGTGCAGTTCCTCGCCATCGCCGGCGAGCACGGCCTGCGCCTGCAGTTCTCCCCCGCCAGCCACGCGGAGGCCGATGCCCTTCCCACCGACCCGGTCGAGACCGACTTCGCCGGCCGCGACGACCTGCGCCAGCTGCCGTTCGTCACCATCGACGGCGAGACGGCGCGCGACTTCGACGATGCCGTCTGCCTCGCCGCGCGCCCCGACGGCGGCGCCTGCCTGTGGGTCGCCATCGCCGACGTCGCACACTACGTCCGCCCCGGCTCCGCCCTCGACGCGGAGGCGGCATCGCGCGGCACCAGCGTCTACTTCCCGGACCGCGCCATTCCCATGCTGCCGGAACGGTTGTCGAACCACCTCTGCTCGCTGAAGCCGGACTGCGACCGTCTGGTCCTGGTCGCCGAGCTGCACTACGACCGCGCCGGCCGGCGCGGCGCGGTGCGCTGCCGCCGCGGCGTCATCCGCAGCCGCGCCCGCCTCACCTACACCCAGGTCGCGGCGGTGCTCTCCGACACCGACACGGCCGAGATTCGCGCCTGGCGCGACCAGCTCGGCGGCCTGGTGCCGCAGCTGCAACACATGGGCGCGCTGATGCACACCCTGTATGCCCAGCGCCTGCGCGCGGGATCCCTCGATCTGGACCTCCCGGAGGCGCTCGTCGACCTCTCCGAGTCCGGCCGCACGGCCGGCCTGCGCGTCGCAGCGCGCAACGACGCGCACCGCCTGATCGAGGAGTTCATGCTCGAGGCCAACCGCGCCGTCGCCGCCTGGCTGCGCGACGAAGCCCTGCCGATCCCCTACCGCGTGCACGAGCCGCCGGCGCCCGACGACATCGACGAGCTAAACCAACTGCTCGGCGTCTTCGGCCTGCACGTCGACTACGACGGCGTCGTGCAGCCGGCCGACGTGCAACGCCTGCTCGATCAGCTGGAGGGCCACCGGCTCGGCCGCGTCCTGTCACGCCAGGTGCTGCGGGCCTTGCGCCAGGCGCAGTACAGCACGCGCAACGTCGGGCACTTCGGGCTCGCCTTCCCGATATACTGCCACTTCACCTCGCCGATCCGCCGCTATCCAGATCTGCTGGTGCACCGGCAGATCGGCCGGCTCCTCGATGGCGCCGCCGAGCTGGCGCGCAGCCAGGCCGAGGTGATCGAGGCCGCCTGCGTCGCCAGCTCGCAGGCCGAACGCGCGGCGATGGAGGCCGAGCGCGCCATGCTCGATCTGCGCAAGGCCGACTTCATGCTCGCGCACCTGCTCGAGCCCGAGCCGGGCACCGTGGTGTCGGTGATCAGCGCCGGACTGTTCATCGAGCTCGATGCCTACCCGGTCGAGGGCCTGCTGCGCGCCGACGATCTGCACGACGACCGCTACTACTATGTGGAGGCCGAACGCGCCCTCAAGGGAGCGCGGACGCGGCAGCGCTATCGCCTCGGCGACCGGGTCGTGGTCGAGGCCACCAACGTCGCGCTGCAGCGCCGCCAGATCGACTTCGGACTGGTGCGGCGCATCGCCGACGACGCCGCCGCGGAGAGCGCCGCCACGCCGCGTCGCCCGCGCCCCCGCAAGGGCGGCGCCGGCAAGGTCAGGCCGCAAACAAGCAAGGCCCCAAGGGTCAGCACACGAAAGGACTCGGCCCGCAAAGGTGCGCGCACGCCGACGAAGCGGCGCAAATAACGTTGCCGAGGATGCGGGAGCCTCGCCCTCCCCGTCCTCGGCTAGCGCCCGGCCGCGGCGCCGAGATTCACGCGCAACTCATCCAGGCCGCGGAACGGCCCGCGTTGATGCCAGCGCAACGGATGGTCGGCGGCGAGCGCCAGCTTCGGCCAGCGGTGCCGCAGCGCCGCCAGCATGGTCTCCGCCTCGGCGCGCGCCAGCGAGGCGCCGAGGCAGAAGTGGGCGCCGTGGGCGAAGGACAGCGCCGCCGGCCCGCCGCGCCCGGGGCGGAATTCGTCCGGGGCGTCGAACACCGCCGGGTCGCGATTGGCGGCGGCGAGGAAGATCAGTACCGGCTCCAGGGCGCCGATGGCGACGCCGCCGACGCGCGTGGCCTCGAGCGGAACGCGCACGACGAACAGCGTCGGTGTCTCGTAGCGCAGGAACTCCGCCACCACCGCGGCGACGGACCACCGGCCGGCGACGACATGCTCCCAGGCGCCGGGCTGGCGTAGCAGCACCGACAGCCCGTTGCTGAAGAGGTCGCGGGTGGTGCGATGGCCGGCGGAGTACAGCGTCGCCGCCAGCGACAGCAACTCGACGCGCTGCAGGCGTTCGCCGTGCTCCTCGGCGGCGAGCAACGCCGAGAGTAGATCCTCGCCGGGCGCGCGGCGCCGCCCGTCGAGCAGCGCGCTGAGGTAGGCGTGAAACGCCTCGGCCGCCACGAGTGCGCGGGCGCGATCGGCGTCCGCCATCGTCAGACCGAGCAGCGGCGCCACATCGTCGCTCCAGCCGGTGAGGCGATCGCGGTCGGCGCTGGGGACGCCGAGCAGCTCGGAGATGACCAGCGACGGCAGCTGGTGCGCGAAGCGGCGCAGCAGATCGACCTGCGGCGCGCCGCCGAGATCGTCGAGCAGGTGCTCCGCGGTCGCCGCCATCCATGGCGCCAGGTCGGCGACGCGGCGCGGCGTGAAGGCCTTCGACACCAGGCCCCGCACGCGCGTGTGGTCCGGCGGGTCGAGGAAATTGATGCGATGGCTCATTTCGTCGCGCGCCGCGCCGGGCGGCAGGGAGGTGACGTAGCGGCCGGCGATCGGAGCGGAGGCGAAGGCGTGCTGGCGGAGCACCTCCAGCGCCGCCGCGTAGCCGGTCACCGCCCAGAAGCCGCTCTCCAGGCGCGCCACGGGCGCGGCGTCGCGCACGGCGGCGAGCAGCGGATAGGGATCGTCGACGCCGGCGAGATCGGTGGGATCGAAGCGGACGGGGGCCATGCCAGGGTCGGGGCCCCGTCAGACGAGGTCGAGCAGCTCGGGGATGGCGCCGATGACGTGGTCGGGCCGCACGCCGTCGGTCGGCGGGGCCTTGTCGGCGCGGTGCCAGATCAGCGCCGTGCGCATGCCCGCGCGCTGGGCGCCGGCGATGTCCTGCGCCAGCGTGTCGCCGACGAAGAGCGCCTCGTGCGGCGCGCAGGCGGCGCGGCGTAGCGCCTCGGCGAAAATCGCCGGCGCCGGCTTGCAGGCGCCGACGGCCTCGCTCGACAGCAGCGAGTCGAAATGGGCTCGCACGCCGGCGACCTCGAGCAGGTGGGCGAGCTGGTCGTCGTCGATGTTGCTCACCATGCCGACGTGCAGACCGCGCGCGCGCAACTCCTGCAGTGTCTCGACGACGCCCGGTCGGAGTGCGAAGTCGCGCCGGTGCAGCGCCCACTGCATGGCGCGAAAGCGCTCGAGATGCCGTGCCTCGGGCTCCGCGCCGAGGGCGCGCAACGTGCCGGCGGCGGCGTCGCGGAAGAGGTCGCGGTGCAGGTAGAAGGAGCGCGGCAGATAGTCGCGAAACACCGTCCGCATCGCCTCGCGCTGGGCGCGCCGGATCGCCGTCAGGTCGGCGTCGATGCCCGCCCACTGCGCCAGCGCCAGGATGCTCTCGGCATCGCCCGGCGCCAGCACCGCGTAGTCGTAGAGGGTGCCGCCGAAGTCGAAGAGCACCGCCCGGGTCGAATCGGATCGCGACATGGAGATCTCCACCACGGTCGGACGCTACTCGCGCGCGCGTCATCGCCGCAAGGGGTGTGCAACCGGCCCGTACACCCGCGCGCCCGGCGGGCAGCGCAGGCGCGCGACGCAGCCTACCAGAGGTCGGGGTGGAGGAAGCGCGCCACCGCCGCGAGCGTCGCCGCGACGCGCGGCCCCGGGCGCAGCAGCGCATAGGCGCGGTAGCCGTGGATGCGGCCGTCGCGCACCGCCGGAATGGTCGGGAAGTCGCGCCAGAACGCCACCGCGGCGCCGCCGTCGGCGGCCTCCTCGCTGCCCATGCTGGCCTCGATGATGACCGCCGGGGCCTGGGCGACGATGAACTCGAGGCTGACGTTCGGCCAGGCCTGGCCGCTGGCGGCGGCGATGTTGACGCCGCGCGCGCGGGTGATCAGCTCGTCCTGGTAGGTCCCCGCCCCGGCGGCGATGAACGGCGTACGCCCGACCAGCAACAGGGCGCGCGGCGGCACGGCGCCGGCGAGGCGCGCCTCGACCGCCGCCAACTCGCCGGCGATGCGCGCCACCAACGCCGCCCCCGCGGCGGGCACGCCGGCCGCGTCGGCGATGGCGCGGATCGATGCCAGGATCTCGGCGATGCGCTCGGGGTTCACCACCAGCACGCGGACGCCGAACTCGCGCAGGCGCTCGACGTCGGCGCGATTGCCGGGGCTCGGCACGGCGATGACCAGATCCGGCCGTCGCGCCAGGATGCGTTCGACGTTCGGCTGCAGGAAGGTGCCGACGCGATCGATCTTCAGCGCCTCGGGAGGGTAGTCGCAGTAGGTCGACACGCCGACGACGCGCTCGCCGAGGCCGAGCGCGAACAGCGTCTCGGTCACCGACGGCGCCAGCGAGATGATGCGCTGCGCCGCCGACGCCGGGGCGCCCACGGCGAGGAGGATGAGCACGACGCGGAGCAGCACCATCGCGCATCCTGGCGCCTGCCCAGCGGCGATTTCAACGCGCCGGCGCCGCCGAGCACGTTGATTGTGGCGCGCCATCCGTGCTAGCTGCTCGTCAACGCTGATGAGTTGAAGGGAAGCCGGTGAAAATCCGGCGCGGCCCCCGCCACTGTAACCGGTAACGAACGCGGCACGTTCGCCACTGTCCGAAAAGGGATGGGAAGGCGCCGCCAGTAGAAAGCCGGGAGTCAGGAAACCTGGCCCACCAGCGCTGTTTCAAAGTCCTCCGGGGTGTGGGGACGGGAATCATGCTGGACGGTTCTCCCAACCATACCCGGGACGCGCAGGCGTCGCCGGGTTTTTTATTGGCCGCAGAGGCCAAGCGGCACTCCTCCAGCCGCGCCCCGAACGTCCGCCGGCGAGCCCGCGCGCCGCCCGGCCACGCGCAACGCGCGGTGCAACGGAAACATGCAGTTACGATTCGCCATCGGGCTTCGCTGGAGGGGAACCATGAGATCTGGGTTCATCGTCGTCATCGCCGCGCTGGCGCTGGCTGGGGGAAGGGCCGGCGCCGCCGTCACGCCGGCGCCGGGCTACATTTACGACACACAGCTGTTGTCGAACCTGACCCAGGGCTGCGTCGCCGCCGGGCCGGGCGGCACCTTCGTCGGCGTCGGGCCTGGCTTCACCGCCAACGCCCAGTCGATCGTCCTGGCGCGCGAGTCGGGCGACCTGCGCCTGGTCGCCGCGGGATTCAACTCGATCGCCGACTGCGCCTACGACGCGGTCAACGACATCCTTTATGTCACCGACAACGCCGACAACGCCGACCTCGGCATCACCACCGGCTTCGGCAACACCGGCGCGCAGAGCGGCGACTCCGTCTTCGCCATCCCCGCCGCGGCGACCGCCAGCGGCCTGAGCGCCGCCGGCCTCGAACTGCTGCCGTCCAACTCGCTCGAGTTCGCCGCCGGCGTGGCGGTCGACGGCGCCGGCAACGTGCTGGTCGCCGATGCCGCCGGCGGCGGCCTCGGCCGCGTCCTGCGCATCGCCCCCGGCCCGGTCGCCGCCCCGCTGGTCGGCGGCGGCGAGTTCGTCGGCGGTCTGGCACTCGCGCCGAGCAGCAATCTGTTCGTCGGCCAGAACCTCGGCCTGCCCAACTTCGACAACGAGATCCGCCAGTTCACCAGCCTTGGCGCGCCGGTGCCGCCGCTGCCCTTCGCCGGACCGAGCTTCGCCTTCGGCTCGCTCGACCTGGCGATGAACAGCGATGGGCGCCTGCTCGCGTCCGGCAACTTCGGCGCCGACGTGGTGTCGTTCAACATCGCCGACAGCACCTCGACGCCGTTCGCCAGCGGTCTCACTTTCGCCAGCGGATTGACGGTCGACCCGTACACCGGCCGCGTGCAGATCCTCTCCTCGACGTTCAGTGGCGCGGACGAGGACAAGTCCCTGCACCGCTTCACGCGCGTCGACCGCCTGATCGAGGGCGGCGGCGCCCCGGCGAGCGACTGCGTACACGAGTTCTACGGCCTGACCCTGGTCGGCAAGGAAGCCCTCTGCACCGACGGCGCCGCCTGCGACAGCGACGGCGTGGCGAACGGCATCTGCGTCTTCCCGATCGGCTTCTGCCTCAACGTCGACGACCCCGACCTGCCCGCCTGCGCCGGCGCCGCGATCGTCGCGCTGCGCATCGAGGGCAAGCCGTTCAGCACCGCGCTGCACGCCGCGCGGGCGGCGGCCGCGCCGCTGCCGCTCAGCGCTGCCCCTCAGTGCCTGTTCAGCGACGGCTACGCGCTGCCACTGAAGAGCACCGGCAGCGGCCCGAAGGCCAACAAGGCGACGGTGAAGGTGCAGGCCGAGACGCTCGACGGCCGCAAGGACACCGACGTCGTCAAGCTGGTCTGCCAGCCGTGAGGAAGGCGGAGGGCGCGGCGCCGCCGCGCCGCAGGCCCGACGGTGCGGCGCCGCCGCGCCCTCCGCGAATCCTCGCCCTGCTGCTGCTTCTCGCCAGCGCCGCCGTCGCGCAGGACCCCTTCGCCGACGCCGTGGTGAGCTTCACGCCCGGCGCCGGCAGCGGCTTCGGCGCCGAGCTGCTGCCCGACGTCGTCCTCGGGCCGCCGCGCGGCGGCGGTGCCGTCCAGCAGTCGCTCGACGTCGTCTCGCTCGGCAACGACGGCGTCATCACCGTGCGCTTCGACCTGCCGGTCATCTGCGACGGCCGCGGCGCCGACTTCACCGTCTTCGAGAACGCCTTCCACGTGAACACACCAAGCGGCCCGGTGTTCGAGGAGTTTGGCATCGTCGCCGTCAGCCAGGACGGCGTCGACTTCGTCGAGCTGCCTTACGACGCCATCAGTCACGGCGGCCTGGCCGGACGCGTCCCGGTCCTGAGCGATCCCGACAACGGCATCGACCCGCTGCAGCCCGCCGAGTCCGGCGGCGATAGCTTCGACCTCGCCACCGTCGGCCTCGCCTGGGTCGCCTACGTGCGCATCACCGACCCCGGCGCCGCCATCCCGGATCCTGGCAACCGGATCCCGCCCGGCGACAAGGGCGGCTTCGATCTCGACGCCGTCGCCGCCCTGCACGCCTGCGACCCAGCCGGCGCGGCAACCCCGACGCCGACGTTGACGCCGCTGCCGACCGCCACGCCGCTACCGCCGCGCGGCGACCTCGACGGCGACGGGGCCCTCACCGAGGCCGATCGCTGGTGGCTGGTGCGCGAACTGTTCGACGGCGACGGCGACGACGCCATGGCGGCGGCCGGCGGCGCGCTCACCTCGCCGCCCGGCGTCGATGTCGACGCCGATGGCCGCGTCACCGCCTCCGACCTGGCCGCCATGGCCGTCCGTTGATGGCGCCACGCCCTCCCGGGCATCCACGATTGTGGTCCCTCGCCCTCGGCACCGCCCTGCTGGTCGCAGGCCTGCGGGCGCACGGCAACGACGTACCGCCGGAGGACGCCGTGCCGTTGCCCGAGATCGAAGTCACCGCCGACCGCCTCAGCGAGGCGGCGCGGCGGGCGCCGACCTCGTTCGTCTCCGAGATCGATGTCGGCAGCCGCGACCAGGCGCTCGACACCGCCGCCGACGCCCTCGCCGAAGCGGCCGGCGTGCAGGTGCAGCGCTTCGGCGGCCTCGGCGCCTTCAGCACCCTTTCCATCCGCGGCTCGACGCCCAACCAGGTGCCGGTCTACCTCGACGGTATCCCGCTCGCCTCGGCGCAGGATCCGACCGTCAACCTCGCCAACCTGCCGCTCGACAGCCTCGAGCGCATCGACGTGTACCGCGGCACCGTGCCGGTCGGCTTCGGTGGCGGCGGTATCGGCGGCGTCGTCAATCTGGTCACCAAGGCGCCCTCGGCCACGCCGGCGAGCGAGGGCTCGGTCGGCTACGGCTCGTTCGAGACGCGCAAGGTCACCGCCTCGCGCACACAGTCGCTCGGCGGCGTCGACGTTCTCGCCCACCTCACCTACCTCGGCAGCACGGGCGACTTCACCTACGACGACGACAACGGCACCCCCGAGAACCCCACCGACGACGCGGAGGTGACGCGCATCAACAACGCCTTCGACGCGGTCGGCGCGCTGCTGCGCGTCAGCCACGATCTCGGCGGCGGCCTGACCGCGGACGGCATGCAGGAGTTCTTCTACAAGACCCAGGGTGTGCCGGGTCCGGCCAGCGTCCAGTTCGCCGACCCGTCGCTCGCGGAGCTGCGCTCGCTCACCTCGCTGCGCCTGTCGCAGGCCGGCCTGGCGGACGGCATGGTCGACACCTCGGGAACGCTGTACGGCGTGTACAACCAGCAGCGCTTCGACGATCCGCAGGGCGACTTCGGCTTCCGCAGTACCACCGACAACCAGACGGCGTTGGTCGGCGGCAGCAACACCGGCACCTGGTTCACTCCGTGGGGCCAATCGCTGTCGTGGTTCGATGAACTGGCCTACGAGCTGTTCTTCCCCTTCAACGAGTTCGCCGAGCCGTCGACCGGCGCGACGCAGACGCGGCTGCGGCTGACGCTGGCCGTGCAGGACGAGCTGACGCTGTGGGACGAGCGCGCGACGATCGTGCCGAGCCTGCGCTACGAGCATCTGCTCGACGACCTCAGCGCCGTCGACCTCGCCAATCAACCCGACAGCGCCGCGATGACGGTCAACCGCGATCTGTGGACGCCCTCGCTGGGCGTCCAGGTGCGCGTCGCCGGTCCGCTCTCGCTGCGCGGCAACGTCGGCTACTTTCAGCGCGCCCCGAGCTTCGCCGAGCTGTTCGGCAGTACCGGTAGCGTCCTCGGCAACGCCGACCTGAAGGCGGAGTCGGGACTGAACGGCGACCTCGGCGTCGTCGCCGCGTGGAGCACCTGGCAATGGCTCGACCGTGCCCTGCTCGAGGTGGCGCTGTTCAACACCGACTACAGCGACCTGATCGCCTTCGAGCAGACCTCGCCGAAGCAGTTTCGGCCGCTCAACATCGCCGACGCGCGCGTCCGCGGCGTCGAGTTCGGCACCACCGTCGCGGCGCTGCGCCACACCGAGCTGCAACTGAACTACACCTATCAGGACTCGGAGGATCTCAGCGGTGGGTTCGCGGACGGCAAGCAGCTGCCGCTGCGCCCGGCCGACGAGCTGTTTGTCCGCGCCGAGACCTTCAATGACTTGGGCCGCGTGTACTACGAGTTCACCTACGTCAGCTCCAACCCGACCACGCCCGGCAACTTCGTCGTCGTCCCCAGCCGGGCCATCCACACCGTCGGCGCCGCCCTGCAGCCGCTGGCGTGGTTGGAGGTCCGCTTCGAGGCGGCGAACATCACCAACGCCGACGTGCGCGACCTCGGCGACTTCCCGCTGCCCGGCCTGTCCTTCTTCGGCGGCATCCGGGTGATGCTGTGAGCTGGACGGGGCTGCTGGCGGTGCTCGTCGTCGCGCTGCCGGCGGCGGCGGCGGGGCAGTGCGTCGGCGACTGCGATCGCAACCGCGCCGTGGCGATCGGCGAGTTGGTGCGCGGCGTCGCCATCGCCCTCGGCAGCGCCCCCGTTGCCACCTGCGAGCCATTCGATCGCGACCGTGACCAGCAGGTCGCCGTCGGCGAGCTGGTCAGCGGCGTCGGCAGCGCCCTGCAGGGGTGCCCGGCGCAGACGCACGCCTTTGTCGCCACCTCTAGTTTCGCCGAGGGGTCCTTCGCCGTCGTCGACCTGACGCCGCCGCGCCCGGTCACGCCGTCGAGCCCGCAGCGCCGTATCTACCGCGACGCCGTCGTGCGCACCTTCGACGGGCTGGTGTACGTGCTCAACCGCCTGTTCGCCGACAACCTGCAGGTGCTCGACCCCGCCGACGGCTTCCGCACCCGCTCGCAATGTTCGACCGGCAACGGCAGCAACCCGCACGACATCGCCTTCGTTTCGCGCCGCAAGGCATACATCTCGCTGTTCGAGGAGGCGGCGCTGTTGATCGTCGACCCGTCGGTCGGCGGCGCCTGCGACGGCTTCGTGCGCGGCCGCATCGATCTCGCCGCGCTCGCCGACGCCGACGGCATTCCCGACATGGATCAGATGGCGGTGGTCGGCGACCGCCTCTATGTCGCGCTGCAGCGCCTCGACATCAACTCCATCCTGCGCCTGCCGGCCGGCAACGGCGCCGTGGCGGTGATCGACATCACCACCGACCGGCTGCTCGGCGGCATCGAGCTCTCCGGCGCCAATCCCTTCGCCGCCACCAAGGGGCTGACGGTGCGCGAGGGCGCCCTGTGGATCGCGCAGGCGGGCGAGTTCGGCGTCTTCGACGGCGGCATCGAGCGGGTCGATCTCACCGACGGCCGCGCCGGCGGCTTCGTCGTCAGTGAAGCCGACCTCGGCGGCGACGTGACCGACTTCGTCCTCGTCTCCGACCGGCTTGCCTACGCGATCGTCAACCGTCCCGGCTTCTCCAACGCGCTGGTGTCCTTCGACCCGATCGAGCGGCGCGTCCTTGCCACGCATCACGAAAGTCCCGGGTACAACCTCTTCGACATCGAGCTCAACGACCGCGGCGAGCTGTTCCTCGCCGACCGCGCGCGGCGCGGCGCGGGTCTGCGCGTGTTCGGCGCCACCGACGGCGCGGTGCTGACCGAGCGGGTGATCGATCTCGCGCTGCCGCCCTTCGAGATCGTCTTCTTCTGACGTGCAGGGCGCGGCGGTCGTTGCGCCCGCCAGGCTTCGTCTCGCCCGCGGCGCCGGACTGCTCGCTCCGGCTCGCATCGCCTCTAAGGACGCGCTAGACGCGCCTGCATGGCACGGAAGGCGAGAGCCGGCGGCGGGGCCACACGCCTGCCTGGCGCCCAGCCGAGCGCACCGCCGCCGGCGGCGCCCGCCGGCCTGCTGGCGCAGGCGCCCGCCACCCTGTTCGCCACGATCCTCGACGCGTCCAGCGACGCCATCGCCATCTGCGACGCCGCCGGCACCTTCGTCTTCGCCAACGCGGCGGCGCGCCGCTGGGCGGAGGAGGGATACCACGGCACCGAGTCCACCCTCGACGAGGGCAGCGCCGCGTGGGGCGAGTGGTGCATGGACGACCGCGTCGTCGCGGTCGAGGACTGGCCGATGGCGCGCGCCCTGCGCGGTGAATTCGTGCAGGGCTGCGAGATGTACAAGCGCACCGCCGACGGCGCGCGCCACTACCTGTTCATGGGCGCCTGGCCGGTGCGGGACGCCGGCGGCGCCATCATCGCCGCCGTCTGCACCGCCGCCGACATCAACGACCGTAAGCGGGCCGAGCAACAGATCCGCCAGCTCAACAGCGCCCTCGAACAGCGCGTCGCCGAACGTAGCGCCGAACTCGAGCGCGCCAGCGCCGTCGGTCGCGAAGCCATCGAGGCTCTGGCGCGCAGCCGGCAGCTGCTGATCGACATCACCGACCACACCGACACGGCGATCTTCCTCAAGGACCTCGACGGCCGCTACCTGCTCGTCAACCGCGAGTTCGCCTCCCTGTTCGACCTCGCCGCGGCGGCGGTCATCGGCCGCACCGACTTCGACATCCTGCCGCGCGACACGGCGCTGGCGGTACGCGCCAACGACGCGCGGGCTCTCGCCGCCCCCGAACCGCTGCACATCGAGGAGCGCATACCGACAAGGGGTGCGTTGCGGACCTACCTGTCGGTGAAGTTCCCGCTGCGCGACGGCGGCGGCCGCACGTACGGCGTGGGAGGCATCGCCACCGACATCAGCGAGCGCAAGCGCATCGAGGCGGCGCTGGAGGGTTCGCAGGCGACCCTGTCGGCGGTGATCGAGAGCAGCACCGATCCGATCTGGGCGGTTGATCGCGACATGCGCATGGTGGCGTTCAACACCATCGCCGATCGCCAGTTCCACCGGCTGTACCGCGCCGGCATGGGCGATGACGAGGCGAATCGCGCCGTGCCGGGCGACGTCCTGGAGCGCTGGCGCGGCTATCTGCGGCGCGCCCTCGGCGGCGAGCGCTTCGCGGTCGAGGAAACCATCGAGGACGTCGACGGCCCGCACCGCTACCTGGTCTCGCTCAACCCGACGATGGTCGAGGATCAGGTCACCGGCGCGGCCGTGTTCAGCAAAGACATCACCGCCCTGCGCCACGCCGAGGAGCAGGCGCGCCAGCATCAGGCGGAGCTGGCGCACGCGCTGCGACTGCACACCATGGGCGAGATGGCCGCCAGCCTGGCGCACGAGGTGAACCAACCGCTCGGCGCCATCGCCAACTACGCGCAGGGCTGCCGCCGGCGTATCGAGTCCGGCGATCTCGACGTGCAGGCACTCTTGCCGACGATCGAGGCGATCACGCGCGAAGCGCTGCGCGCCGGCGAGATCACGCGGCGGGTACGCGAAGTCCTGCGCAAGGAGGACACCCGGCGCCACGCGGTCGACGTCGAGGTGCTGGTCGCGACCGCCGTCGGCCTGGCGCAGGTGACGGCGACCCGACTCAGCGTGACGATCGTCTGCATGCCGGCGCCGCCGCTGCCGAGCGTCTTCGCCGACTCGATCCAGATCGAGCAGGTGCTACTGAATCTGCTGCTCAACGCCGCCGAGGCGGGCGTCGAAGGTACGGGGCCGCCGCGGGTGGAGGTGTGCCTGAGCGCGGCGGGCCCCGACCTAATCGAGGTGGCGGTCGCCGACAACGGCCGCGGCGTCGACGTCGCGCTCGGCGAACGCATCTTCGAACCGTTCCTGACCACCAAGCCGAGCGGTCTCGGCATGGGCCTGGCGATCAGCCGCTCGATCGTCGAAGCGCACAGCGGCCGGCTGTGGGTGGCCGCCAACCCCACCGGCGGGGCGGTGTTTCGCTTCACGCTCCCGACCGCGGCGGCGGCGGCGGCGGGCGCGGCGCCGGGCGGAGGCACGCCATGACCTCGATTCACGATCTCACGACGCCGGCGCTGCTCGTCGACGTCGATGTCTTCACCCACAATCTCACGACCATGACGGCGGCACAGCCGGGCGCGCGGCTGCGCCCGCACGTCAAGGCGCACAAGAGCACCGCCCTGGCGCGACGTCAGGCGGCGGCCGGGCACCACGGCTTCTGCTGTGCGACGGTGCGCGAGATGATCGGCATGGCCGCGGCCGGGCTCGGCGACGACCTCGTGCTCGCCAATGAGACCCTGCAGCCGCAGCGCCTGGCCGGCCTCGCGGCCCGCGTCACGGTCGCCGTCGACTCCGACGCGACCATCGACGCGGCGGCGGCGGCGGGCGGCGCCGTGCGCGAGGTGTTGATCGACGTCAACGTCGGCCTGCCGCGCTGCGGCTGCGACCCCGGCGACGCCGGGCGGCTGGCCGCCCGCGCCCGCGCCCGCGGGCTCGGCGTGCGCGGCGTCATGGGCTACGAGGGGCATGCGGTCGGCATGGACGAGCGCGCCGTGCGCCAGCAGCTGTGCGCGGAGGCGATGGCGCTGCTGCTCGCCGCGCATCGCGACGTCGGCGGCGAGATCGTCTCCGCCGGCGGCACCGGCACCTACGACATCAACGTCTGGGCGAACGAGATCCAGGCGGGATCGTACGCGCTCATGGACACCGCCTATGGCAAGCTCGACCTGCCCTTCCGCCAGGCGCTGTGGATGTGGTCGACGGTGGTCTCGGTGGCGCCGGCCTATGCGGTGGCGGACTGCGGACTGAAGTCGTTCGGCATGGACCACGGCAACCCGACCGTGCAGGGCGGCAGCGTGTGGTTCTGTTCCGACGAGCATCTGACCTTCGCGCCGGAGCGGCCGCTACGCGTCGGCGAGCGCATCCGCATAGCGCCGGCGCACGTCGATCCGACCGTCGCCTACCACGAACAGATGTACCTCGTGGACGGCGAGCAGGTCGTCGACACCTGGCCGGTCGACCTGCGCGGCTGGTAGGCGCCCTCCACCCGCATCGGCTGCGGCGCGGCGCTGGCCACGCCCTCGCTCAGCCAGCCGGCCGCTTGGCCGAGACCTTCGTCGCGAACCGCGCCACGTCGATCACCACGCGCTCGTGGCGGCCGCGGCCGATCTCGTCGATGCCGTCGTGCGCCGACACCGCGAAGGTCAGCCGTCGGCCGTCGACGCCCGTCAGCCGGCCGTGCACCGTCACCGTCAGCCCGGGCGGTGTCGCGGCGCTGTGGCTGAGATCCACGTGCGTCCCCACCGACTGCTCCGCCGGCCAGTCGAGGTGCGGGTGGATCGCGTCGATACAGGCCCATTCCACCAGGCCGACCAGGAAGCCGGTGGCGAACACCGACGGCATGGCGCGGTACCAGTGCGACTCCGGGTAGAGATGCGGCACCGTCTTGGATTCCGGCACCACGTACGCCAACGAGAACTCCATCCCCACTTGGAGGGTTGTCTTCATGGCGCGCCGATAGCCGACGCGGCCGCTGAAATCACCCTGGGAGGGCGCCGCCGCGCCAGGCTTGAGTTTGGCGGAGCCCCTCCATAACTGAAGCGGTCACGTCGGGAGAGGGGCACACGCATGAGCGCACTGCAGGGGATTCGCATCGTCGAGATGGCCGGGCTGGCACCGGCGCCGTTCTGCGGCATGATCCTGGCCGACTTCGGCGCCGACGTCGTCCGCGTCGACCGCGTCGGCGCTGGGTCGATGGACCAGCTGGCGCGCGGCAAGCGCTCGCTGGCGGTCAACCTGAAGAGCCCCGACGGCGTCGAGACCGTCCTGCGGCTGATCGAGAAGGCCGACGTGCTGCTGGAGCCCTACCGGCCCGGCGTCATGGAGCGCCTCGGCCTCGGTCCCGACGTGGCGGCGGGGCGCAATCCGCGCCTGGTGTACGCCCGCCTGACCGGCTTCGGCCAGTCCGGCCCATACGCCAACATGGCTGGGCACGACATCAACTACATCGCCATCTCGGGGGCGCTCTCGCTGCTCGGTCGCCAGGGCGAGAAGCCGCTGCCGCCGGTCAACCTGCTCGGCGACTTCGCTGGCGGCGGCATGCTGTGCGCGCTCGGCATCTGCCTCGCCCTGCTCGAGCGCGCCCACTCGGCCACGGGCCAGATCGTCGACGCCGCGATGGTCGATGGCGCCGCGTATCTGAGCACCTTCGTGTACAAGTTCCGCAACTCCGGCATGTGGCGCGACGAGCGCGGCACCAACATGCTCGACACCGGCGCACCGTTCTACGACACCTACCGCACCCGCGACGGCCGGTTCGTGTCTGTCGGCGCCATCGAGCCGCAGTTCTACGCGGCCCTGCTGCACGGCCTCGGGCTCGACGCGGCGGCGATGCCCCAGCAGATGGACCAGTCGAAGTGGGGCGAGACGGCGCGGCGCTTCACTGAGATCTTCGCCAGCAAGACGCGCGACGAATGGAGCGCCGTGTTCGACGGCACCGATGCCTGCGTCGCCCCCATCGTCGGGCTCGCCGAGGCGGGCGACCACCCGCACAACAAGGCGCGCGGCCTGCTCATTCCCGACCAGCAGGGCAAGCTCGAACCGGCGCCGGCGCCGCGGCTGTCGCGCACGCCCGGCGACGGCTCGCGTCCGCTCCCGGACGTCGGCGCCCACACGCGAGCCGTCCTCGGCGAGTACGGATTCGACGCCGCCGAGATCGGCCGTCTGATCGAGGCTGGCGCCATCGGCTGATCCAGCGGCCGCGGCACCGACCGTGCAGGGCGCGATGGGTTGTTCGGCACGAGCGGGATCAGTACACTTCGAGGTTGCATGGACGTTGCATGAGCGATAGCGCCCTCCCCACCTCCCGCGCGCTCGGACAGCTCAAGGAGCTGCTCGACGCCGGCCGACCACTGATCTACATCCGCACCGCCGAGGAGGGCCGCGTCGAATTGCTCATCGCCGAGGCCGCCGCGCGCCTCTTCCGCCCGCCGCTGCCGGTGTACGTCTGGTCGGTCACCGAGGGCATGCGCGGACCGGTCGGCGCCGTCGTCGCCGGGACTCTCGACGCGCGCGCCGCGCTCGACCACATCGTCGCGTTTGCGCACCCCGCGCTGTTCGTTCTGCGCGACTTCCACGACCCGATGCAGGCCTCGGCCGACGTGCGGCGGCGCCTGCGCGACCTCTACACGGCGTGTTTCGACAAGCAGAAGTTCGTCATCATCGCCTCGCCGGTGGCCTTCGTCCCGGACGAGCTCAGTCGCGACCTGGCCCTCATCGACCTGCCGCTACCCGACCTCGCCGAACTGCGCGCCTTCCTGGTCAGCGAGGGCGCAGCGCTGGCCGCCAAGGGCATTGCCGTCGACGCCGACCCCGGCACCATCGCGCAGCTCTCCGCGGCGCTGCAGGGACTGACGTTCAACGAAGCGCGGCACGCCCTGCGCCGCGCCCTCGCGGCGGCGCCGCGCCTCGACGCCACGGCGACGCCGTATCTGCTCGAGGAGAAGCACCTGCTGGTGAAGAAGAAGACCGGCGTCATCGAGTACATCGCCGATCCGGGCGGCATCGAGAACGTCGGCGGCGCGCCGATCCTGAAGAAGTGGCTCAACGAACGCCGCCGCCTCTTTGAGATGCGCGACGAGCTGAGCCGCGACATCGTCCCCAAGGGCATCCTGCTGATGGGCATCTCTGGCTGCGGCAAGAGCCTGGCGGTCAAGGCGATCGCGCAGTGCTTCAACCTGCCGCTCTACCGCATCGACATGATCGAGGTGTTCTCCGGCCGCCACGGCAATCCGGAGGGCGTCTTCGTCGGCGCCTGCCGGACCATGGAGGAAATGGCGCCGGCAGTGCTGTGGTTCGACGAGATCGAGATGGGCGTCAGCGCCCAGAACACCGACAGCGCCGGCAGCCAGGGTCGCATCTTCGCCTTCTTCCTCACCTGGATGCAGGAAAAGACGCGCGGCCTGTTCGTCGCCGCCACCGCCAACCGCATCGATCTGCTGCCGGCGGAAATGATCCGCAAGGGTCGCTTCGACGAGATGTTCTTCGTCGACCTGCCGAACGATGACGAGCGTCTCGACATCTGCCGCATCCATCTCGCGAAGCGCGGTCTCGATGCCGGCGCGATGGGCGTGGAGCGGCTCAAGCAGTTCACCAAGGGGTGGACCGGGGCCGAGATCGAGCAGCTCGTCGTCTCCGCCCTCACCACCGCGCGACTCGAGAACCGCGACCTGACCAGCGACGACCTGCTCAATCAGACGGCCAAGATCGTGCCGCTGTCAAAGACGATGAAGGAACAGGTCGAGCACATCCGCTCGTGGGCCCTGGACCGCGCCGTCCGCACCGCCCCGCGCACGCAGGGCCAGTAGGCACGCCGTCGTTCAGGCGCGCGCCAGCGTCGTCGCGCGCCGCTACTCGTCGAAGAACGCGCGCACGACGCCGGGGAAGGTGCGGTCGAGCGCCGACGACTTGCCGACATAGCGCGCCGCGCCGAGCGCCAGCGCTCGCTGGCGGTTCTCGGCATCGTCGTACTGAGTGATGACGATCACCGGCGGCGCGGCGCTGGGCTGGTCCTGAAGCTCCGCGAGGACGGCGAAGCCGTCGAGTTCCGGCATCACCAGGTCCAACAGCACGAGGTCCCACGTTCCCCCCCGCAGCGCCGCGAGCCCGGCCCGTCCATCCGCCGCATCACGCACCTCGAACCCGGCCATCCCCAGGCGCAGCGCCAGAATACGCCGCACGTCCGCGTTGTCATCGACGATCAGCACCCGTTCGCTCATACCGCCTCCGCGCACTGCGTCCGCCCCCCGCCCCTTGCACGGCTGCACCGCAGAGCAAGGTCGATGCCCGAGGCGACAGGGATGCTGCGCGGCACCCAACGCCGAGGATGCACAATCCTGCGCGGTTGCTTGAGGCCGGTAGACGCCTCCGATAAGGGTTGGCGTTCATTCTCGTAAGGAGGGCAGACCACCATGAGCACACCGAAGTCGCGCAACATCACCTGGCACGCCGGCATGGTCACCAAGAACGACCGCGAAACCATCTCGGCGCACAAGGGCTGCACCATCTGGCTGACCGGCCTCTCCGGCTCCGGCAAGTCGACGCTGGCCGTGGCCCTCGAGAAGAAGCTGTGGGAGCGCGGCGTCCGCTCCTACGTCCTCGACGGGGACAACGTCCGTCACGGGCTCAACAAGGACCTCGGTTTCTCCCCCAAGGACCGCACCGAGAACATCCGCCGCATCGGCGAGGTCGCCAAACTGTTCACCGACGCGGCGGTGATCAACGTCACCGCGTTCATCTCCCCGTACCGCGACGATCGCGACTCCGTGCGCGCCCTGATGGCCGAGGGCGATTTCCTCGAGGTCTACGTCGAGTGCCCGGTGGAAGTCTGCGAGCGCCGCGACGTGAAGGGCCTCTACAAGAAGGCACGCGCCGGAGAGATCCCTGAATTTACCGGCATTTCAGCTCCTTACGAGCAACCCCTCAACCCCGAACTGACCGTTCGCACCGACCGTGACTCGGAGGACGAGTGCCTCAGCCAGCTCGTTCAGCACCTCGAAAAGCGCGGCTACATCCCGCGACTGTGACCGACCTGCGACGGGTGTCGCAGAAGTGCTAGGGGAACGCCGCCGACGCGGCTGTGGATAATGCCACGCCGCCTGCGGGGGGAGGTTGGCCCGTCCGTTGCTCCGACCAGAGGATATGTCAGCGAAGGAAACGAGCCTTCGCTGTCCTCCAGTGGAATGGGCGGGAAGGCAACTTCCGAGAGCGCCAACTCCCCCCCTGCGCACCCCTCGCCCCCCGAGCGCCCATTCCATTCCCCCTCTCTCGTGGGAGGGATCAGGGGGCTCTTGGCAGCCCAGGGCGCGCCGCGGATCGTTACCAGCTGATCTCAGCTGCCACTGCGGTTTCCGACTTGCCCAGCCACTGGATGAGCCACGCCATCCAGTACTTCTTTCGGACCGCGGCGATGACGGCCGTGACACCGGCCGGATCCGTGATCGGCGTCCCGCGCGCCTCGATCGGCCCGTCGCCGAGATCGATCGTGACGGCGGGGGTAGCAACCAGATTGCGGTACCAGTTGGCCGGCTTCGCCGCGACGTGCTGCACGCGAATGGCACGCGCTCCGTTGGCGACGAACCAGATGGTCACGGCACGGGCCTGACCGCTCTTGCGACCGCGCGTCGTCAGGCGCACGGTCTTGCGGCGAGCGAAGTCGCCGCCGCTCATGGCGCCAGGATGCGCTTGGAGCGAATGGTCAGCTCCGGACCGGGACCGGGCTGCACGTCATAGACGATCGGTACGCCGGTCGGAATGTTGAGCTCCAGCACCTGTTCGCGCGTCAGCTTATCCAGGTGCATGACGATCGAGCGCAGCGAGTTTCCGTGTGCCACCACCAGCACCGTGCGACCGGCGGCGACTTCCGGGGCGATGGTCGACTCGAAATACGGCAGCGTGCGCGCGGCGGTGTCTTTGAGGCTCTCGCCGCCCGGCGGCGGCACGTCGAAGCTGCGCCGCCAGATATGCACCTGCTCGGCGCCGAACTTCTGCGCCGTCTCGGACTTGTTCAACCCCTGCAACTCGCCGTAGTGACGCTCGTTCAGGGCCTGGTCTCTGTGCACCGGCAGATCGGTACGGTCGAGCTCGCGCAGGATGATCTCGAGCGTCTCATTGGCGCGCTGCAAGACCGACGAGAACGCGACGTCGAAAGGCGTGCCGCGCAGCAGGGCGCCGACGCGGGCGGCCTCGCCGCGCCCGGTCTCGGTCAGCGGGACGTCCACCCAGCCGGTGAAGCGGTTCTCCAGGTTCCACTGCGATTCGCCGTGCCGAACGAGGACGAGTAACGCCATGCCCACCTCCTCTTCCACCGTCCTTCGCTGTCAGATCACTCTTGGCCCGGATGGTCGTCGTCAGGGATGAACGGTTCCCACTCGTGGGTCACGTAGGGCTCCCACTCATGCGTGATGAACGGCTCCCACTCCGCGCTCGAGTCTGGATCGACGCCCCGGACGCGGTCGAGCCCCTTGGCGTTTCCAGGGTTGCCCGGCACCCGGTTGGCCTGTTGATCGCGCTCCTCGCGCGCCACCTCGTCGTACTCGCGCGCCTCCTGGGGGGCGGTCAGTCCCTCGTCGCCTTCGCGGTGCTTGCGCGGCTGCTTCTTCACCCGCCGCCCGTAGGACTGCGCGCAGCGCTCCACCCAGGCGCTGTCGGTGCCCAGCTTGCGCGCCAGCACGGACGAGTCTGGCGTGCCGGCCCCGTCATGCCCGGTGATGCGGTGCATCTGCCGCACCACGGTAGCGCAGTCCGGCCGCCCCTGTGCCGAAACGGCAGGGGGCACCGCCGGCATGACCACCGCCAGAGCGGCGGCGAAAAGAAGCAGGCGCATTCGTTTAATAGGTAACATCTGCGGCGCGGAAACCCAATGCCTTTCGCCAGCCGGCCCGTCTGTCCGGCCCCTGTTGGAGCCCCTGGGAGCGCCTGCTACACGATCAGGATTCACTCAGCAGGGGGACGGCCCGTGGCGATCATCCGCAAGAAGACCGGCAACTTCCTCGAGGACTTCAGGATCGGCAGCGTCCTGCGGCACAAGGTCGGCAAGACCGTGACCGAGGGGCTGGTGAACGCCTTCACCGAGTTCTCGATGACCGCCAACCCGCTGCACAAGAACCGGCGCTACGCGCAGCTGTTCGGCTATCGCGACATGCTCCTGCCGCCGGGCCTCGTCATGGCGGTGGTGTTCAGCCAGAGCGTCGAGGACATCTCCGAGAACGCCCGCGCCAACCTCGAGTACGTCGACATGCGCTTCGGTGCGCCGGTGCACGTCGGGGACACCATCGAGAGCACGTCGCTGGTGCTCGGCGTCACCCCGTCGTCGAAAGACAAGACGCTCGGCGTCGTGCACGTGCAGACGACCGGCCGCAATCAACACGACGTGGTGGTGCTGACATACGAGCGCAAGGTGCAGGTGTGGAAGCACGACCCCGACGCCGAGGTGGTGAAGGCGTCGACCAGCGCCCCGGCGGTCGCCTGCGAACTGGTGCTGCCGCCGTACGATCCGGCGACGCCGTACCGGACGGTGGCGCATCTGAGCAACGCCGATACCTACTTCGAGGACTTCACCGCCGGCGACGTGATCGAGCACTCGCGCGGCCGCACCATGACCGCGGAGCACATCGCCCTCACCGCGACGCTCGACAACACCTCGCAGGTGCACTGCAACCAGCACATGATCGACCAGAACCCCGAGCGCTTCGTCGGCGGTCAACTGATCATCTTTGGCGGCATCCCCTTCCAGCTCTGCCTCGGCCTGTCGTGCCCCGACGTGGCCGACAACTCGCTCGGCGACATCGTCTACCGGACCGGCCGCCACTCGGCGCCGCTGTTCGCCGGCGACACCGTCTTCGCCAGGACCGAGATCGCCACGGCGCGGGATCTGGCGGGGCGGCCCGACCTCGGCATCCTCGACACGATCCTGCGCGGCCACAAATTCGTCGCGAAGAACGGCGCCGCCGAGAAGGTCGAGATTTTCTACCTCGAACGCTCGATCGCGGTGAAGCGGCGCAGCCACTACGCCTGACAGCCCCGTCAGGTCGACCGGGGGCGGCGGCGCGCCGCCTGGTAGTGGCTGGCGCAGAGGCCACGCGCGACGTAGGCGCGAGGGCAGCCCTTCACCGTGCAGAGGCGCTTCGGCGGCGGCAGGGCGATGCGCCGCGGTCGAAAATCCTTGAGCGTCTCGGCGGAGCGATCGAGCCCCTCGTTCAGCAGCGCGATCACCACGTTGGTGATCGACGCCCCGAGGGTGTGCGCGACCCGGTGGATGGCATCGCTGACCTGCGCCGGGATCTTGACGTTCATCAGTTTGCTGACCGGTCGAGCCGGCCGCCGCAGGTCGGTGAGGCGGAGATCCGATCGCATGGCGCGTCCCCCCTTGTCGCGGCGCCGCGGGGTCTGCCACCCGGTGCGAGGCCGTTCTGATTCACATCGCGCGCGCGGACCATGCCATGCGCCGCCGCGGCTGAAAAGCGGAGCGCATGGACGGAGGCGGGGATCGGGGTTAGCGTCACCGGCGTGGGTGTCGAGGTCCCGGCCTGGTGCCGTTGGCGAGCCGGCCGCGGGCCGGCGCTGATCGTGGCGCCGCACGGCGGCGCGCGCCGCGCCACCCGCCCGCGCGGCCCGGCAGACAAGGTCAACGACCTGCACACCGCCGAGGTCGCGGCGGAGCTGGCGGCGGCGCTGGACGCGAGCCTGGTGGTGAACGCCACGATCGACCGCAACGACCTCGACCTCAATCGCCTGAGCCAGGTGTGCGCCCGCGCGCCCTGGTTTCTGGACCTGCTGGAGCATCTGCTGGACGGCGTCATCGCGCGCCACGGCTGCGCCGAGGTGCTCATCGTGCACGGCTGGAACACCACCGACGCGAAGTGCGACCTGGGCGTCGGCCGGCACCTGGCCGACGTCGAGGCGGCGGCGGCGCACCCCGACGCGCTGACCGTCTCGCCGCGCTACGCGGCCACCCGCCTCGCCGTCCTCCGCGATGCCTGCGCCGCCGCCGGCATCGCCGCGCCACTTGGCGAACGCTACCCGGCCCGCCACCCGAATAACGTCCTGCAGCTCTTCCGCCGCGGCGCCCCGCATCCGGCGGCGTCGCCGCGCCTGGCCGCCTGGGCGGCCGCCGGGTGCGTCGAGGCCGTCCAACTCGAACTGTCGGTGCCGCTGCGCTGGCCGGGACGGATGCGACAGGCCTTCATTGCAGCGCTGATCGCGACCGCCCCTGGAGGGCGCCCCCCGATGATCGCCCGTTCGGGGGAACCGCTGCCGCCCCACGCAACAGGCGCCCACCGGGGGGCGCCCTCCAGCCGGGGACGCGGCGCACCATCGTTCGTCGCGGCGGCCGAACGCCCTCGCGTAGGCGGCGTGCAGGTGTACGATCCCGCCGCCGGCCTCGGTCTCAGCGCGCGCGTCGATGTCGGCCGCGACGGCGCCGTGGCGAGCCGCGTCCTGCTGTTCCGCGGCGATCGCGAGGTGGCGCTCTTCACCGGCGAGACGTCGCGCGGGGCGCCACTGGCCGGTGGGCCACGCTTCCTTCCCGACGCCGATGGCTTCCGGTTGTGCTTCGAGGGCTACTTGCTGGTGACCGGCGACGGACGCCTCTACGTCGACCTCGAGTCGGCCTTCGCCGCCTCGCGGCTACTGGCCCTGCGCGTCGACCTCCGCTTCGCGCCGCTCGATGAGGACTACGGTCGGGTCACCGGCGCGCTCGCCATCGACGGCCAGCCGCATGCGCTCGACGCATTCGGCTTCGCGCGACCCGCGGCCGCGCCGGGCGCGTCTGGCGACGGATGGCAGACGCAGCTCAGCCTGCAGGCGGCCTTTGCGGCGGCGCACGCGCTGCGCCTGCGCCACGCCGTGCCCGGCACGACGACCCTGCGGCAGATCGGCGGGCCGGCCGCCGGCCCGCGCGCGGTCAGCCGTCTCGCCGTCACCTTCGACGCCGACCCGCACACGCCCTGCCGTATTGCCGTCGGCGACGATCTGCTCGCCGAGGCGATCACCCGCATGGCGATCCGGCGCCCGCTCGGCGGCGGGCGCACCGCCCGCGTCACCTTCGGCGTCGCCCGCGTCACGGACGCCGGCGTCGCGGGATTCGGGTTCTACGAATACGCCCGCGCGCTCTGAGCGGCGGCGGGCGCGGCGGGATAGGGCCCGCTGCCGGTCCCCATCCCGCGGCGGCTCTGCCCGCCGCGGCTATGCCGACGCCGACTCCGGCGCATCGAGCACCACCTGCGCCACCAGTTCGCGGTTGTGCGTCGCGTCGCCGAAGGTCACTTCCGAGCCCTTGGCGCGCTTGAAGTACAGGTGCATGTCGTGTTCCCACGTGAAGCCGATGCCGCCGTGGATCTGGATGCCCTCGGCCGACACGAAGCGGTAGGCGTCGGAGGTGTACGCCTTCGCCATGCACGCCGCGAGGTGCGCCTCGGGCACGTCGTTGGCCACCGCCCAGGCGGCGTAATAGGTCGCCGACTTGGCGCTCTCCACCTGCACCATCATGTTGGCGCACTTGTGCTGGATGGCCTGGAAGCTGCCGATCGGCTTGCCGAACTGCTCGCGCACCTTGGCGTACTCGACGCTCATGTCCAGCACCTTCTGCGCGCCGCCGCACATCTCGGCACAGAGGGCGACCTTGGCGCGGTCGATCAGGCGATCGAGCAACGGCCAGCCGGTGCCGACCTCGCCGAGCACGGCGTCGTTGCCGACGCTGACGCCGTCGAAGGTCACTTCGCACAGTTTGCGGGTCTGATCCATCGTCTTCAACACGCGCAGGCCGACCCCCTTGGCCTTGCGCTCGACCACCAGCAGGGTGACGCCCTCGGAGCCGGCGCCGCCGGTGCGCACCGGGACGATGAGGAGGTCGGCGTTGTGCGCGTCGTGCACGAACAGCTTGGTGCCCGACAACACGAAGCCGCCGCCCGCCGCCGTGGCGGTCAGTTGGATGCCGTCGGCATCCCAGCGACCGCTCTCTTCCACCTGCGCCAGCGTGGCGCGCAGCGAGCCGGTCGCCAGCCCGGGCAGCCACTGCTGCTTCTGCGCCGGCGAGCCGCCGAGGTCGATGGCGATGCCGCCGAGGATGGTCGACGCGAAGAACGGACCCGGGAAAACGACCTTGCCCATTTCCTCGAGCACCACCACCATGTCGACCATGTTCAGACCGGCGCCGCCGTACTCCTCGGGGATGATCAGACTGGTCCAGCCGAGGGCGACCATCTTCTTCCATTGATCGTCGGAGAAGCCGCGCTCGTCCTCCATCATCTGGCGGACGTAGGTCATCGGGCACTCGGCCGCGAGGAACCCGCGCACGCTCTGACGCAACATGTCCTGCTCTTCACTGAATCCGAAATCCATCTGCTCCTCCGCTGAACGCGCTTACGCGGCCGGCCGCGCCTTCCAGAAATAGTTCTGTATGCCCGAGCCCTCGTGGTACTTGCGGAAGGTGAGTTCGACCGGCATGTCGACCTCGACCTGATCGGGCTCCACGTCGGTCAGTTGCACGTAGACGCGCGCCCCGCCGTCGAGCTCGACGACGCCGTGCGTGGTCGGCGCGTCGGGTGAGTCGTAAATGTAGTCGTTGGTGAACGTGAACAGCGTCCCGCGCTGGCCGAGCTTCACCTCGTCGAGCCCCGCGTGCTGGCCGCACTCGATGCACACCTGATGGCGAGGGAACTGCACCACCCCGCACTGCGGGCAGCGGCCGCCATGCAGCGACAGCACCGTGCGGCGGTCGCGAAACAACACCACCGGGGTCGACAGGTCGCCGCCGCCGCTCTCCTTCTTGATCAGCTTGCGAAAGCGCGCGTAGCGGCCGTAGGACGGCAGCAGGCGCTTGCGCTCGACCTGGGCGAAGACGCTGGCGCGCGTGCGATAGGCGGCGAGGCGCGCGGTGGCGCGCAGCAGCAGCGCGTCGGCGCCGTCGCCGTAGCCGACCACCAGGATCAGGTCGCCCGGCTTGGCCTGCTCGAGCGCCGCCGCCAGCAGCAGCAACGGTTGCGCCGTGCCGACATCCCCGAGCAGCGTCCACAGCGTGTCCTGCAGCTGCGTCTTCGGATCGAGCTGGAGCGCCTTGGCGACGGCGGCGACGGCGCGCGGGTTGGGCGCGGCGATGACGGCACGGGCGATGGATGCCGGCGGCGTTGCCGTCGCCTTGAGCAGACCGGCGACGGCGGCGATGACCAGCGGCGGGTAGCCGAGCTTGGCCTCGAAGGCGCCGGGAAAGGCGTGCAGGAACTCGTGCTCCTCGGCGCGCCACGTGCCGAGAATGTCCTCGCTGACGCCGTGCACGCCCACCACCTCGGCGATCACGTCCTCGCCGTTGCCGACCACGACGGCGGCGCCCGCATCGCCGTAACTCTGCTCGGCGATGCTGTCCGGTTCGGCCATGCGGCAGTCACCGGCGCACACCAACGCCGTCGCGGCGCCGGTGGCCACTGCGTCGAGCGCCGCCCGCAGCGCCGTCGTGCCGGCCCGCAGGCTCTCGCCGAAGTCGGCGGTGCGCACGGTCGGCGGCGCGTCGAGCACCGCCGCAACCGTGGTGGCGCTCGACTTCTCGCGGTACGGCGGCGTCGTGCTGGCGAAGTACACCGCCGCCAGGCGCGCCGCGCCGTCCGCCGGCAGCGCGTGCAGCGCGGCGTTGACGGCCATCGTCAGGCTGTCCTCGTCGTGGCCGGCAACGGCCTTCTCGCCGCCCAGCGACGGATGCCCCCATTCCTTCGCGATCACCTCGCGTGCAAGGCGGTAGCGCGGCACGTAGGACCCGAACCCGACTATCCCTGCCATGAGCGGTGATTCCCCCGAACGCGTACGAAAAGCCCGATCCCGCGCGGCTACCACACGACGTTGGGGAGGGAAAGCATCGCCTACATGGCGGGCGCGGCGGTGGCCGCGCCCGCCATCAGGGACAGAGCCTGACGGCAGGCTGCGCCGCCATGCCCACCGCGCCGATCAGGCGATCGCGCACCGCGGCGGCTGTCGCCTCCCAGTCGGCGTCGACCGGCAGCGCGACGCGGCCGCCGGCGATCATGTCGTGGCCGCCGGCATGGTCGCTGCCGAGCACCTGCTGCAGCAGCTGGCCGGCGTTGACGTCGCGATTGGTGGTGCGCAGCGACACGTAGAGGTGGCCGCCGTAGCGGCCGAGCGCCGCCGCCCAGTCCACATCGTCGCAGCGCAGCAGGAAATCAGCCATCTCGGCGACCATGTCCGGGTAGCGGATATCGCCGAGGATGGAGACCACGGCGCGGTCGTAGACCAGGGCCGACGCGATGGCGCTGCGGAAGGCGCCGAAGTACTCGCGCGGCACGCGCGCGTTCTCGATCTTCGCCAGGCGGCGTTTGTTGGTGTGCGGGTAAAGAAAGCTGCAGGCGTCCATGTCCGGAGTCGACGCCTCGCGGCCGAGATCCTGGGTCTCGGCCATGATGCCGTAGAAGAGCGCCGTGGCAATCTTGGCCTCGACACGCAGGCGAGCGTCCATCAGGTATTCGGTCAGGATGGTCGAGGTGGCGCCGTAGCCATCGCGCAGGTCGGCGAACGGCAGATCGCGCGTCTGCACGTACTGCGGGTGGTGGTCGATGACGATCGTCGGCCGCACGCCTGGCGGCAGCGAGTTGTTGGTCCGCCCGGGCTGGGTGTCGACCAGCGCCACCTGCACGTCGGGCGCATCCAGCGCCAGCTCGCCGACCGGAACCAACGGGATGTTCAGATAACGCACCATGGCACGATTTTCGGCCCGACCGACATAGCCGCCGAGCGCGATAGTGGCATCCTTGTCGGTCAGCTCGCGGGCCAGAAACCGCAATGTCGCGGCGCTGGCGAGGGCGTCCGGATCGGGATTGTCGTGCGGCAGGATGATCAGCGGGCCCGGCCGCTCCAGCACCGCGAGCAACGCAGGAGGCACTCCCCTGCTCGATCCGTTGCCCATACGCGCCGTCGGTATAGTCCCGCCGGGGCGGGCTGTCCACGGCCGGCCGCGGCCACCCACCGCCGCGATGGGCGGGGCGTTCCCATCGCCGACAGCATTCGGTATGGGCAAACCGGCATGTCGACCCCCGCCGCCGCGCGCCAGCGCTTCGCCGCCCTCGTCGGCGGGCCGGACGCGCGCCTCGATCTCGCCGACGCGGCGTTGCTGATCGCCGCCGAGGCCTATCCCGGACTCGACCTGGACCAATATCGGCGCGCCCTCGACGGCCTCGCCGGCGGCGCGGCGCCGGGCGTGCGGGCGGCTGGGTCGGACGTCGAACGGGTGCGCGCGTTGATCACCTACCTGGCCGGCGAGCACCGCTTCAGCGGCAACCAGGCCGACTACTACGATCGCCGCAACAGCTTGCTGAACGAGGTGCTCGATCGCCGTACCGGCATCCCGATCACGCTGGCGCTGGTGTACATCGAGGTCGCGCGCCGCCTCGACCTGCCGGTGGTCGGGGTGGGATTCCCCGGTCACTTTCTGGCCAAGTACGCCGGCCAGACGGATGTCGTCTTCGACCCGTTCTTCGGCCGCGTCCTCAGCGAACCCGACTGCGCGGCGCGCCTGCGCGCCGCCCTCGGTGCCGATGCCCCGTTCGACCGCCGCTATCTGCGGGCCGCGACGCCGCGCGAGATCCTGGTGCGCATCCTGCGCAACCTCAAACAGATCCATCTGCAGGCGCGCGAGTTCGCGGCGGCGCTGGCGTGCAGCGACCGCATCCTGCTGGTCGAGCCGGAGTTGGCGGCGGAGCTGCGCGACCGCGGTCTGCTGTGGCAGCAGCTCGACTGCGTCAGCGCCGCGCGCGCCGACCTCGAACGCTTCCTGGCGCTGGCGCCGCACGACGACAGCGCCGCCGGCGTGCGCGAGCGCCTGATCGCGCTGCGCCGCCACACCGGCTCGACGGTGCACTGACCCGTGCCGAGCGATCCGCGCCAGGCGCCTGATTCCCTGTGGGCTCCGCTCGACGACCCCGCCTTCTACGCCGGCGATCCCTTCCCGCACTACGCCCGCCTGCGCCGCGAGGCGCCCGTGGTCTGGAACGCGGCGCGCGGCTACTGGGCGCTCTCGCGCCACGCGGACGTGCAGACGGTGTCGAAGGACCCGCTCCACTTCTGCTCCGGACGCGGCATCCTGACCATGGAGATCGGCGTCACCTACCCTTTCCCGCCGACGATGATGCACACCGACCCGCCGCAGCACACGCGCTACCGCAAGCTGGTGCAGCCGGGGTTCGCGCCGTCGATCATTCGCGCCCTCGAAGGGCGCATCGCGGCGCGCGTGCGGGCGCTGGTCGCCGCCCTGCCGGTGGGTGAGGCGATCGACTTCACCGCCGCGGTCGCCATCCCCTTCCCGCTGATGATCATCAGCGAGCTGCTCGGCATCGTCGACGTCGACTACGAGCGCTTCTACCTGTGGTCCGAGGCGGCGATTCCCGGCGCCTCCGACCTGTCGTTTGACGAGTGCGAGCGCCTGCAGGCCGACCAGCGCGACTACCTGCTCGGCCTGACGCTGTCGCGGCGCGGCCAATCGGGCGACGATCTCACCACGACCCTGGCGAACGGCGTCGTCGACGGTGACCGGCTGAGCGATGACGAGATCCTCATGTTCCAGAACCAGCTCCTCGTCGCCGGCAACGAGACAACCCGCAACATGCTCTCCGGCGGCGTCTGGGCCCTCGCCGAGCGACCGCAGCAGTGGCACCGGCTGCGCGCCGATCGCGCCCTGGTACGCACCGCGGTCGAGGAGTGGCTGCGTTGGACGACGCCGGTGATCTCGTTCATGCGTACCGCCGTCGCCGACACGACGGTCGCCGGCGTCCCGATCGCCGCCGGTGATCCGCTCCTCTTGCTCTACGCCGCCGCCAACCGCGACGAGGACGCCTTCGGCCCCAGCGCCGCCGAGTTCGACGTCGGCCGCGACCCCAATCCGCACCTCGCCTTCGGCTTCGGCCACCACTTCTGCCTCGGCGCCGTCCTCGCCCGCCTCGAGGGCCGCCTGCTGCTCGAGGCCCTGCTCGACCGCTTCCGCGCCGTCGAACCCGCCGGCCCGCTCGAACGCACCGGCTCGTCGATCATCGCCGGCATCCGCCACACGCCCGTCACCTTCCGCTGAGCTCGCCCGCGGCATCGGCGCCTCGGCCAGAACGTACCTTTCGACCTCGACCGACCGCGCACGGCGATCAATGGGGTGCGGCGACGTCGTCCCCAGGAGCCGCGAAGAAATCGATCAACAGCTGGCTGATCATCTCCGGCTCCTCCTGGATCACCCAGTGTGTCCCGCTCGCCAACTCGACGACGCGTCCGTTGTCCAGGAAGCGGGCGCTGCGCCGGCTGAGGTCGGCGGGAATGAACGCGTCGTGCGGCGCCAGGAGGAGCAGCGTCGGCACCGCGATACGCTGCTCGTGCGCGTACTGCACCGGAAATCGAAAGGCCGCCCGGTACCAGTTCACCGTCGCGCGGCGCGCCCCGGGCTGGTCCCAGGCGGTGCGAAAGAGATCCATCACCGGCTCGGGAAACGTGCCGGGCCGCGCCGTGTTGCGCAGGTTGCTGGCCAGCAGCCAGTAGTTGCCGAGGCGGGCGGTGAACTCCGGGATCCACGGCGCCTGCATAAACGTCCGATACCAGCTGACGGTGTCCACCGTCGACTCGAAGCCGTCGCCGGCCTGCGGATGCGGCGTGTCGATGATCGCCAGGCGGCGCACGCGCGCCGGGTGGTCGATCGTCACCTTCCAGGCGACGCCGCCGCCCCAATCGTGGCCGGCGAGATCGGCGCGCGCGTAGCCGAGCGCGGCGATCAAGCCGGCGACGTCGGCGGCCAGGGCGTCGATGCGGTAGGCCTCGACCCACCCCGGCTTGTCGGAGAGGTTGTAGCCGCGCTGATCCGGCGCGATGACGCGAAAGCCGGCCGCCGCCAGGCGCGCCATGACGTGCCGCCACGCGTACCAGAACTCCGGGAAGCCGTGCAGCAAGACCACCGGATCGCCGGCCACCGGACCTGCCGACACGACGTGCAGCGTCACGTCGCCGACGTCGACCCGGCGGCTCTCGAAGGCGACGCCGAGTTCCGCCGTCGCCGCCGCCACCGCATCGCGCGGCGGCTGCGCCGCGCCCAGGTATGAGACCGTCGCCAGCCCGGCGACGAGGAGCGCGCCGGCTGCCATCGTCTGGCCAATCCGCATGACGCGGCCTCTAGCACGCCGTGCGGCCGCGCCTCGATCCGTCGGCGCGTCGTTGCCCCGCCGGGCCCCGCGTGGCAACGGTCCCAGGGCGACCATGTCCGACCTCGTCCACGTCAGCGCCGGCATCCTCGTCGCCGACGGCGGCTGTGTCCTCGCCTGTCAGCGCGGCGCCGCCCAGTCGCACCCGCTGAAGTGGGAGTTTCCCGGCGGTAAGCGCGAGGCGGACGAGACGATGGCCGAGTGCCTGCGGCGCGAACTGCGCGAGGAGCTGGGCATCGCGGCGGAGGTCGGCGCCGAGCTCTGGCGCAGCGAACACGCGTATCCGGGCCGCCCGGTCGTGGCGCTGGTGTTCTTCCGCGTCGATCGCTTCCACGGCACGCTGCGCAATCTGCAATTCGCCGACATCCGCTGGGTGCCGCTGGCGGCGCTCGGCGGGCTCGACTTCCTCGCCGCCGATCGCGAGCTGATCGCGCGCCTGCCGGCGCTGCTGGCGGCGCGCCCGTACACGCCCTGAAGGGACCCTGGCGTCGGGAGTCCGCAGCGTGATCCCCGGCCGGTCAACGGCCGGTCGCCGCGCGGACCATGCTACCGGCGTCGGTATCCCTCTGCTACCACTACCATCATGTCTACCGCGCTCGAACCCCGTCGCTTCTTCCTCGACCGCTTCGCACTCGACGAGCGAGTTCTCGAGGACACCATCGGCACCGCCATCGCCCGCAAGGCGGATTTTGCCGACCTCTATTTCGAGTGTCGCACCTCCGAGGCCTTCGTGCTCGAGGAGGGACTGGTCAAGAAGGCAGCCAAGAACGTCTCGCAGGGAGCCGGGGTGCGCGTCGTCGCCGGCGAAAAGACCGGCTGTGCGCACACCGACGACGTCAGCGTCGAGACCCTGCGCCTCGCCTCGCAGACGGCGCGAACGATCGCCGACGGCAGCACCGCGCACGCGCCGGTGGCGGTCCGCGCCGCCCGTCCCTCGCACGACCTGTACGCGTTGGCGCAGGCGCCGCTGACGGCGGCGCTGGACGAGAAGATCGCCCTGCTCAACGCCATCGACCTCGCCGCGCGCGCCCATGATCCACGCATCGTCAACGTCATGGCGAGCATCGGCGTCGAGCAGAAGATCGTCCTCATCGTCAACTCCGCCGGCGCCGTCGTCGGCGACATCCAGCCGCTCGTGCGCCTCAACGTCACCTGCATCGCCGAGGCGAACGGCCGCCGCGAGCACGGCACCGCCGGCGGCGGCGGGCGCGTCGAGTTCTCGTTCCTCAGCGAGGGGGATCGCTGGCGCGGTTGGGTCAAGACCGCCGCCGAGCAGGCACTGCGCAACCTGACGGCGGACGATGCCCCGGCCGGCTCGATGCCCGTCGTGCTCGGCCCCGGCTGGCCCGGCGTGCTGCTGCACGAGGCCGTCGGGCACGGCCTCGAGGGCGACTTCAACCGCAAGGGTACCTCCGCCTTCAGCGGGCGCATCGGCGAGCGCGTCGCCTCGCCGCTGTGCACGGTGGTCGACGACGGCACCATCGCCAACCGGCGCGGCTCGCTCAACTGCGACGACGAGGGCACGCCGACCGGCCGCACGGTGCTGATCGAGAACGGCATCCTGCGCGGCTACTTGCAGGATCGCCTCAACGCCCGCCTGATGGGCGTGCCGCTGACCGGCAACGGCCGGCGCGAGAGCTACGCGCACATGACCATGCCGCGCATGACCAACACCTTCATGCTGGCCGGCGACTCGACGCCCGAGGAGATCATCCGCTCGGTGCAGAAAGGCGTCTACGCGGTGTCCTTCGGTGGCGGCCAGGTCGACATCACCAGCGGCAAGTTCGTCTTCTCCGCCACCGAGGCCTACCTGATCGAGGACGGCAAGGTGACGCGGCCGGTGAAGGGCGCGACGCTGATCGGCAACGGACCAGAGGCGATGACGCGCGTCTCGATGGTCGGCAACGACCTGAAACTCGACGAGGGCATCGGCACCTGCGGCAAGGACGGCCAATCGGTGCCGGTCGGCGTCGGCATGCCGACCATCAAGATCGACGCGATGACCGTCGGCGGGACGCAGGCGTGAGCGCCCTGACGCTCGACGACATCGCCACCCTGCTCCTGCGCGGCGCCCGCCAGCACGGCGCCACGGCCGCCGACGTGGTGGTCGCCGAGGGCGATTCGCTGATGGTCGGCGTCCGCCTCGGCACGGTGGAGAAAGTGCAGCGGGCACGCGCCAAGCACCTCGGCCTGCGCGCCTTCGCCGGCGCGCGCAGCGCCATCCTCTCGACCTCCGACTTCACTCCCGCGGCGCTCGAGCAGCTCGCCGCGGACGCCGTGGCGCTGGCGCGCGTCACCGCCCCCGACCCGTTCAGCGGTCTGCCCGAACCGGGCGAGCTGGCCGGCGCGGCGACGTCGCTCGACCTCTTCGACCCGGCTGTCGGGCAGGTGACCGCCGAACAGGCGACGGCGTGGTGCCTGGAAGCGGAGACGGCGGCGCGCGACGCCGACGCACGCATCACCAACTCCGAGGGTGCCGAGTTCGACGCCGGCTCGCACCTGGTCGTCTACGCCGCCAGCAACGGCTTTCACGGCAGTTACCGCAGTTCGAGCTGCTCACTGAGCTGCGTGCCGGTGGCGTCGCAGAACGGCAGCATGGAACGCGACCACTGGTACAGCGCCCAGCGCCGCCTGGCCCGCCTGGATTCGCCGGCCTCGATCGGCGCCACCGCCGCCGCGCGCGCCCTGCGCCGCCTCGGCGCGCGCCAGGTCGGCACCGCCCAGGTGCCGGTGGTGTTCGATCCGGACATGGCCGGCAGCCTACTCGGCCACCTCGCCGGCGCTGTCTCCGGCGGCGCCGTCTACCGCGGCCTCTCGTTTCTCGCCGGCAAACTCGGCGAGGCGATCGCGCCGTCGTTTCTCAACGTCTACGATGACGGCACCCTCGCCGACGGTCTCGGCTCGAAGCCGTTCGACGGCGAGGGCCTGCCAACGCGCCGCACGCCGGTGCTCGAGGGCGGCGTGCTGTCGGCCTACCTCTGCGACACCTACGCCGCGCGCAAGCTGTCGCGCCGCGCGACCGGCAACGCCGCGCGCTCGGTCGGCGATTCGCCGCACGTCAGCCCGACCAACTTCTTCCTGCCCGCCGGCACGACGCCGGCGCGCGAGCTGATCGCCTCGGTGAAGTCAGGCCTCTACGTCACTGAATTGATGGGCTTCGGCGTCAATGCCACCACCGGCGACTATTCGCGCGGCGCCGGCGGCCTGTGGATCGAGAACGGCGAACTCGCCTACCCGGTGAGCGAGATCACCATCGCCGGCAACCTGCTGCAGATGTTCAGGGACATCGAGGCGGTCGGCGACGACCTGGTGATGCGCCGCAGCATCTGCGCGCCGACGATCAAGATCGCCCGCATGACCGTCGCCGGGTCGTAAGCGGGATCCCCTCACCCTGACCCGCTCCTGCGAGAGAGGGAACCTTGGCGAGCACCGCGTTGCTTGCAGGAGTTCCCTCTCGCAGGAGAGGGTCAGGGTGAGGGGGTGCCATATCCGGCCCTCGGTGGCGGCGAGCATGGCGTGCTACAGTTCGCGCATGCGGTGGGGGGTGGCGGCGTTGGTCCTCTTAGCGGGCTGCGGGCTCTTCCGGCGCGGGCCGGAGAAGCTCGACGCGGTGCCCGGTGCGACGCAGACCGGCGTCGCCTCCTGGTACGGCCCCGGCTTCGACGGCCGACAGACGGCCAACGGCGAGATCTACGACCAGTACGCGCTGACCGCGGCGCATCGCACCTTGCCGCTCGGTACCTGGGTTCGGGTGACCAACGTCGCCAGCGATCGCGCCGTCGTGGTACGAGTCAATGACCGTGGCCCGTACGTCGACGATCGCGTCATCGACCTCTCGCTGGGGGCGGCGCAGCGCATCGACCTCGTCCGTGCCGGCATCGCCCCCGTGCGCATCGAGGTCCTCGACGGGCCGACGCGCCAGCCGTCGCTGCCGATCGCTGCGCCGCGGCCGGTGGCGGCTTCCGCACCACCGCCGGCGGCGGTCCCGCCGGCGGCCGGCGCGCGCTACGCCGTCCATGCCGGCACCTTCGCCGACTACCAACGAGCGCGCTTCGAGCAGCAGCGCCTGGCCGCCGACGGAGCGCGCGCCGTGCTGACCCTCGTCGAAGCCCCCGAGGCGCGCTACTACCAGGTGCGTCTCGGCCCATTCACCGACGCCGACGAGGCCGCCCGCGTCGCCCGCCGCGTCGCCGCCCTGGGGCTGCCGGCGTTGGTGGTGAGCGACGCGCCGACGCGCTAGGACCGCGCCGTGTCCGACTTATCCGATGCCCGCGATGCCCGCGCCGGCGCCGTCGAGGCGCTACTCGTCATGCTCGTCACCCTGCCGCTGGCGATCTGGCTGCGCTTCCCGACGCTGTGGTTCGTCGCCCCGTTCGCCGTCCTCACCGTCCGCGGCCTGCCCTACGAGAATTACGGCCTGGTCTGGCGACCCCCCGGCAGCCTGCGCTTCCACCTCCTGACCTGCCTGGTCATCTTCGGCGGCTACGCCCTGCTCCACTACGCCTTCGGCCGCCTGGTGCTCGGCCAGCGCTTCGTCGCGACCCTCAACCCCGACCTGGCACAGGCCGCGGTGGCGCAATTCATCGTCATCGGCCTGTCGGAGGAGTTCTTCTTCCGCGGCTACCTGCAGACGAGGCTGAACGCCGTCTTCGGCCGCCCCTATCGCTTCCTCGGCGTCTCCTACGGCCGTGGTCTGTTCGTCGCCGCCCTGCTCTTCGGCCTCTGCCATGTCGTCAGCGGCGATTTCGGGCGCATCCGTGTCGCCTTCTTCGGCCTCTTCGCCGGCTGGCTGTGGGAGCGCAGCGGCACCATCGCCGTGCCGGCGGCCTATCACGGATTCGCCAACCTGCTGTACGACTTCATGGCGCGCAGCATGGTCGAGTAGACGCCGCAGTCGCATCCCGCCGCGCGGGCCATCCCGGCCGGAATCCCCGGTCCACGACGCGAGCGTCAGCGCAGTGACGGTGCGAACGGCCGGCGGCTCGGGCTGGAACCCGGCTCGGCCGGGCAGCGGCAACTGGCGTGCGGGTTGCTTGTCCGTTCGCTGCGGGGCGTCCCCTGTTGGCCGCCGCTCAACCGTACGCTGCTGGAGGAGACCCGACCGCATGGACATCACCGAACTGCTCACCTTCGCGCACCGTTCCGGCGCCTCCGATGCCCACCTCACCTCGGGCGAACCGCCGCGCCTGCGCATCAACGGCGACATGAAGAAGATCGAGCATGCGGCGCTGAGCCAGGAAGAAGTGCACAACATGGTCTTCGACATCATGTCGGACGGCCTGCGGCGCCAGTTCCAGGAGACCAACGACGTCGACTTCGCCTTCGAACTCGGCGACCTGGCCCGCTTCCGCGTCAACGTCTTCCGCGGCCGCCGCGGCGAGGGCGCGGTGTTCCGGACCATCCCGACCAAGGTGATGTCGGTCGAGGACCTCGGCCTGCCGCCGATCATCAAGGAACTGTGCGACAAGGAGAAGGGCCTGGTGTTGGTCACCGGGCCCACCGGCTCCGGCAAGTCGACGACCCTGGCGGCGATGATCGACTACATCAACGAGAGCTTCGAGGGGCACATCCTCACCATCGAGGATCCGATCGAGTTCGTGCACAATTCAAAGAAATGTCTGATCAACCAGCGCGAAGTGGGCACGCACACACAGTCGTTCACCAACGCCCTGCGCGGCGCGCTGCGCGAGGATCCCGACGTCATCCTGGTCGGCGAAATGCGTGATCTCGAGACCATCTCGCTGGCCCTGACCGCCGCCGAGACCGGCCACCTGGTGTTCGGCACGCTGCACACCTCGAGCGCCCCGAAAACCGTCGACCGCATCATCGACGTCTTCCCGGCCGCCCAGCAGGAACAGATCCGCATCATGTTCTCGGAATCGATACAGGCGGTGATCACCCAGTCGCTGTTGAAGAAGCGGTCCGGCGGCCGCATCGCCGCGCTCGAGATCCTCATCGGCACGCCGGCCGTGCGGAATCTCATCCGCGAGGGCAAGGTGCACCAGATCCCATCGGCGATGCAGACCGGCCAGAAGGTCGGCATGCAGACGCTCGACATGGCGCTGATCGACCTCGTGCGCCGCAATCTGGTGAGCGCCGAGGAAGCGCAGTCGCGCACGTTGACGCCCAACCTGTTCGCCAGCAACGCGGTCGAGCGCCCCGGCGGCGGCCCCAACGGCGCGCTGCAGACGGCGCGTCTGTCGACGCTGCGGTCCTGAGCCAGCGCGCATGGCCGCCGACGTCCGCCTGCTGCTCAAGGAGATGGTCGACCGCTGCGGTTCCGACCTCTACCTCACCGCCGACAGCCCGCCCGTGGTGCGCGTCGAAGGCGTCAATCACACCCTCGACGGCGAGCCACTCGCCCCGACCGAGGTCGAGGCGCTGGCCAATTCGCTGATGACCGAACGGCAGCGCGCCGCCTTCGAGGAAGAGATGGAGATGAATCTCGGCATCTCCTCCAGCAAACTGGGCCGCTTCCGCGTCAACGTCTTCCGCCAGCGCGGCGCCGTCGGCGTCGTCGTGCGCACCATCAAGACGCAGATTCCCACCATCGACGAACTCGGGCTGCCGGCGGTGCTGAAGGACATCGTGCATACCAAGCGCGGCCTGGTGCTGATCACCGGCGCCACCGGCTCGGGCAAGTCGACGACCCTGGCGGCGATGATCGACTGGCGCAACCAGACCACCGACGGCCACATCGTCACCGTCGAGGATCCGATCGAGTTCATGCACCCGCACAAGCGCTGCCTCATCACCCAGCGCGAGATCGGCTTCGACACCCACAGCTACGAAGCGGCGTTGAAGAACACCCTACGCCAGGCGCCGGACGTGATCCTCATCGGCGAGGTGCGCGACCGCGAGACGATGGAGGCGGCGATCACCTTCGCCGACACCGGTCACCTGTGCCTCGCCACCCTGCACTCGAACAATGCCAACCAGGCGATCGAGCGCATCATGAACTTCTTCCCCGTCGAGCGGCACGCCGAGATCTTCCTGCAGTTGTCCCTCAACCTGCGCGCCATCGTCTCCCAACGCCTCATCCCGGGCGTCGCCGGCGTCCGCGTCGCGGCGCTCGAGATCCTCATCGACACGCCGTACGTGAAGGACCTGATCAAGAAAGGCGAGATCGATACGATCAAGGAAGCGATGGAGCGCAGCACGCAGGAGGGCGGCCAGACCTTCGACCAGGCGCTGTTCGACCTGTACAGCGCCGGCCGCGTCGACGCCGAGGAGGCGCTCGCCAACGCCGACAGCGCCAACAACCTGCGCATCCAGATGAAGAACCTCGATCTGCGGCAGTCGGACCGCAAATCGATCGACGACACCGGCGGCAAGCTGCGCATCCAGGGCGTGTCGAACGAGCAGTTGTATCGCCGCAGCGTCTGATCGGCCGGCCAGCGCCGATCCCCCGCGGAGGGCGCGACGCCGCCGTGTCCGATTACCCCACCGCTGCGGAGAGCCAGGCGAGATACGCCGCCGCCCCCTGCTCCACCGGCAGCGCGATCACCTCCGGCGTCTCGTAGGGGTGCAGCGCCAGCACGCGCGCTTCGAGCGCGGCATACCCGGCGCGCGTCGTCTTGATGATCAGGAGATGCTCGTCGTCGCAGTGCAGCTCGTCCTGCCATCGGTAGAACGAGGCGATCGGCCCGACGAGATTGACGCAGGCCGCCAGGGACTCGCCGACCAGCGCCGCGGCCAGCGTTTCGCCAGTCGCGCGCGAGGGGACGGTGACCAGCACCACCAGGGCCTCGGTCATTGACCCTCAATCATGTTGCGTCGATCCTGGGGCCTCGACCTCCGGGGTGCCGATCATACTGCGGTAGTCGGGCAGCACCGGCGCCTCCGCAGCGCCCGGCGGCGTGCGCCGCCAGCGCCGCACGAGGCGGTCGCGCCAGCGCGGCGGCGCGGTCGGCAGCAGACCGGCGCGGCCGAACGCCAGCCGCAATACGGCCGCGGCAGCCTCGCCCAGGTGGTCGCGGCGGACGATGTCGGCGAGCGAGTTGGCGATCTGCCCGGCGCGATACCCCGACTCCTCGACCAGCGAGCGCGCCACCGCGACGGCCGCCGCCGCGCTCAGGGCCTCCTCCTCGAACAGGCAGGCCGCCGTCTGCAGGTAGTTGAACGTCGGCACCAGGCGCGCGCCGAACGCGCGCAGGGCCGCCGGCGGCGTCGGCCGCTCGAGGTTGATGAAGATACGCGCCACCGGCTCGGTGCGCGGCCGGTCGGCGGCCCGCGCGCAGGCCTCGGCCAGAGCGCCGGCTTCCGTAATGAGCGGTGGATCGACGCGGCCGGCGCGCAGGAGCTCCTCCAGCGCCGCCGGCAGCAGGCGCCCGGCGACGACGTCCGCGTACAGGGAGTAGATGAGGGGGTCCGACTCCCAGTCGTCGCCGAACAGGTACTCGCGCGCCGTGACGGGTTCGGCCTGGCGCGCCTTAAGCAGCTCGGTGAGCTTGTACCCCACCTGTTCGCGCAGGTGGCGGAACTTGCCGCGGAACAGCCGCTGCAGCTGATCCTTGAAGACGATGCCGTCATGCACGATGCCGTCGAGCTCGAGCTTGCGCCGAATGGCCCGGCCGATCTGGGGCGGGCTGGCGGAGAGGAAGTAGATGCGCACGTCGCCGCCGCGGCTCAGCGCCGACTCGCGCAAGCCGCGAATGAGCGCCGCCACGCCCGGCGCCGCGACCTTGTCCTCCGGTCGCTCGAAGGGGATCTTCACCAGCCCGCGCAAGCTGTCGAGTTCGCTGAGAAGATACGTCTTGTCCAGGTCCCAGCGATAGACCAGGCGCGGCGCCGGTTCAGTCATCGGCCAGCGCCGCCTTCAGCGCCGGGATCAGCCCGTCGCGCGCGGCCTTGGCCGCCACCTTCACCGCGTTGCCGATCGCCGGCGCCTGCGAGCGGCCGTGCGCCTTGATGAACACCTGCTCGAAGCCGAGCAGCGGCGCCCCGCCATACGAGCTGTAGTCCGCGAGGGCCCGCAGCCCATCGCTGCCGGTCGCCATGATCGCCATGCCGGCCCGCAGCCGCCAACTGCGCGGCGCCGCCGCGGCGGTGAGGTCGACGGCCATGGTGGCCACCGACTCGAGGAGCTTCAGCACGATGTTGCCGAGCAGCCCCTCGCACACCACCACGTCGGCACGGCCGCTGGTCAGCTCGTGCCCCTCGATGTTGCCGACGAAGTTCAGCCCGCGCCGGTCGCGCAGGCGGCGGTGCGCCGCGCTCAGCACCGCGTCGCCCTGCAGCGGGTCACGCCCCATGTTGAGCAGCGCCACGCGCGGTTCGGCGACGCGCGAGATCACCCGCGCGTAGGTGCTGCCCATGACGGCGAAGTGGACCAATTCGTCGGCCGTGCAGCGCACCGTGGCGCCGACATCGAGCGCCAGCGCCAGCGGATCCTGGCCGGCGTGCTCGGCGGCGCGCGGGTAGACGCTGGCCATCGCCGCCGTGCGCACGCCCGGCAGCAGCGTCAGCTCGCGCAGACTGGCGCCGATCGCCGCCGCCGCGTTGCCGGCACTCACCACCGCCGCGCAGCGCCCGGCCGCGACCTCGCGCAGGGCGACGAAGAGCGACGCCTTGCGCTTGTAGCGCACGGCGCTGCGCGGCTCCTCGCTGGCGTCGATCGCCTCGGCGGCGTGCAGGATGGCGATGCGCTCGGGGTTGTAGGCGGTGGAGTCGAGGATCTTCTGGATGCGCGCCTCGTCGCCGACCAGCAGACAGTCGATGTCGCTCTGCAGCGACACCGCCGCCACCCCGTGCACCACCGCGTCCGGTCCGTGCTCCCCCCCCATCACATCCACGGCGACCGTCGGCATGGGGGGACAATACGAACCCGGACAGGCCCGGTTCAAGGGGCCGGGCGATCCCAGCCCCGGTGGTTGACTTGGCCGTAGCCCTCCGATAACGCTGCGGATTCCTTTCGCGGAGGCCCATCCATGGAATACGCCGTCATCAAGACCGGCGGGAAGCAGTACCGCGTTTCCCCCGGCGACGTCCTGCAGGTCGAAAAGCTCGAAGCCGCGGCCGGCAGCGATTTCTCCTTCACCGAAGTGCTGATGACGGCACGCGACGGGGCCACCCGGGTCGGCACGCCGATGCTGGCGGGCGCCAAGGTCACGGCGAGAATCATCAAGCAGGGCCGCGCCAAGAAGATCCTCATCTTCAAGAAGAAGCGGCGCAAGAACTACCGCCGCCACGCCGGCCACCGGCAGTACATCACCACCGTGCAGGTCACGGCGATCGAGGCGGGAGCGTAACGATGGCGCACAAAAAGGGTCAGGGCAGCACGCGCAACGGGCGCGACAGCAACGCGCAGCGCCGCGGCATCAAGATGTACGGCGGCCAGGCGGCGCGGGCGGGCAACATCATCGTGCGCCAGGTCGGCACCCGCATCCACCCAGGCAAGAACGTCGGCATGGGCCGCGATTACACGCTCTTCGCGCTGATCGACGGCACGATCGAGTTCGCCCGCTTGGGCAAGGACCGCAAGCAGGTCCACATCGTCCCCAAGTGATCCTGGCGCGGGTCGATGACCCGCGCCACCGCCTTTCGGGACCGCCGGTCGGGAGACCGGGCCTGCGACAATCAGCCCCATGAAGTTCGTCGACGAAGCGCAGATCGAAGTGCTCGGCGGACACGGCGGCGCCGGCTGCATGAGCTTCCTGCGCGAGAAATACAAGGCCAAGGGCGGGCCCAACGGCGGCAACGGGGGCAACGGCGGCAACGTCCTGCTCACCAGCGACCCGAGCATGACGTCGCTGCTGGACTTCAAGTACCAGCCGCGCCTCACGGCGGAGCGCGGCGAGCACGGCCGCGGCAAGGAACAGCACGGCCATACCGGCGCCGACGCGGTCGCGCGCGTGCCGGTCGGCACCATCGTGCGCGACGCCGACAGCGGCGAGGTGATCGCCGATCTCACCGCCGCCGGCATGACGCTGATCGTCGTGCACGGCGGACGCGGCGGCAAAGGGAACGCCTACTTCAAGACCGCCACCAACCAGGCGCCGCGCAAGACCCAGCCCGGCCTGCCGGGCGAGGAGCGGCGCCTGCGCCTGGAGCTGCAGCTGGTCGCCGACGTCGGGCTGCTCGGCTTCCCGAACGTCGGCAAGTCGACGTTCATCAGCCGCGTTTCGGCGGCGCGGCCGCGTATCGCCGACTTCCCCTTCACGACCCTGGTGCCCAACCTCGGGGTCGTGCGCCTCGACGACGAGCGCAGCTTCGTGCTCGCCGACATTCCCGGCCTGATCGAGGGCGCGCACGAGGGGCACGGCCTCGGTCACCGCTTCCTGCGCCACGTCTCACGCAACAGCCTGCTGCTGCACCTGCTCGACGCCAGCGGCATGAGCGGCCGCGACCCCGAGCACGACTACGACGTCATCAACCGCGAGCTCGCGCTGTTCGACCCCGCCCTCTCCGCCAAACCGCAGATCGTCGCCGCCAACAAGGTCGATGCGGCGCCGGAGGGATTCGTCGACGCCTTGCGCGCCCGCTTCGCCGCGCGCGGCATCGTGCTGCACGCGGTCTCGGCGGTCACCGGGACCGGCGTGCGCGAGCTGCTCGACCTGCTCGCCAGGCAGGTGCGCACCGCCCGCAGTGGCGATGTCGCTCCATCTGTGGTTTCCGATTCGGCGTGAGCGAGCAGCGCGTCCACAAACAGGCCCTGCTGCCGCGCGTGCGCCGCGTGGTGGTGAAGATCGGCAGCAGCGTGCTGGCGGGGCCGCAGGACCTCGACCGCGCGCGTATCGCCCGCCTGGTCGGCGAGTTGGCCGACCTGCGCCAGCGCCCCTACGAGGTGGTGCTGGTCAGCTCCGGCGCCGTCGCCGCCGGCATGGCGCGGCTCGGGTTGCGCGAGCGTCCGGCCACCGTGCCGCAGAAGCAGGCCGCGGCGGCGGTCGGCCAGATCCGCCTGATGAGCTTCTACGACGAGCAGTTCGGCGCGCGCGGCCAGCCGGTGGCGCAGATCCTCCTCAGCCACGACGACCTCGCCAACCGCGTCCGCTACCTGAACGCCCGCCACACGCTCGAGGAACTGCTCGCCGCCGGCGTGCTGCCGATCGTCAACGAGAACGATACCGTCGCCGTCGACGAGGTGCGCTTCAATTTCGGCGACAACGACAACCTGTCGGCGCTGGTGGCGACGCTGATCAGCGCCGACCTGCTGGTCATCCTCAGCGACGTGCCCGGTCTGTACACCGCCGACCCGCGCAGCGACCCCAGCGCGCCGCTGCTGCCCCTGGTCACCGAGGTGGCGCGCGAGATCGAGGCCTACGCCGGCAGCTCGGGGCCGCTGGGCCGTGGCGGCATGGCGACCAAGCTGCAGGCGGCGCGCAAGGCGAGCGACGCCGGCATCCCGTGCATCATCGCCGACGGTCGCAACGCCGGCGTCCTGCCGCGCGTCTTCGACGCCGCGGAGTGCGTCGGCACCCTGTTCCTCGCCAGCGGCGATCGCCTGACGCGCCGCAAGCACTGGATCGCGCACACCCTCAAACCGGCGGGCACCATCCACGTCGATCAGGGCGCCTACGAGGCCATCGCCCAGGGCGGCCGCAGCCTGCTCGCCAAAGGCATCACCGCGGTCGGCGGCCACTTCGGTGCCGGCGAGTGCGTCGCCTGCCTGGCGCCGTCCGGGGCCGAGTTTGCCCGCGGCCTGGTCAGCTACGGCGCCGCCGAGCTGCAGCGCATCAAGGGGCTGCACTCGAGCGCCATCGCGGCGACGCTGCAGTACACGAGCGGCGACGCGGTGATCCACCGCGACGACCTGGTGCTGACCGGCAGCTGAGGCGCGGCGCGCCGGCGCGCGACCGGCGGCCAACCTCGGGGGTCGCGCTCTCTGCCCGCGAGGCGCGCAAAACGTCCTTTTCCCGTTGCGGCCGACGCGCCGACGGCGCATCATGCTGTGGTGATGGGGGTGGCTGCGGAGGCATGCGTTCTTGGCACCGCGCCGTTCGAACGCGAACGGCTGCTGGCGCAGGCGAGCTTCTACGAGGTGGCGGCGCGGCGCCTGTTCGAGGAACTCGGGGCGCGTCCCGCCTGGCGGGCGCTCGACGTCGGCTGCGGGTCGCTCGGCATCCTGCCGCTGCTCGCCGAGTATGCCGGCGAGGTGACCGGACTCGAACCGGAGGCCGACTTCGCCGCGGCGGCGCGCGTGGCGCTGAGCGAGCGCGGCCTTGCCGGCCTCGCGGTGCTGCACGGCGACCCGGAGGACGCCCGCCTGCCACGCGCCGGCTTCGACCTCGTGCATGCGCGGCTGGTGCTCATGGTGACGCGCGGCAAGGCGCGCCTGCTCGAGCAGATGGTCGCGCTGACGCGACCGGGCGGCACCGTCGTCGTGCAGGATCTCGACCTGGCGTCATTCGCCTGCGATCCCCCGCATCCGGCCTGGACGCGACTCGTCGAGGCCTGTCATGCCGCCTATCGCGAACGTGGCCTCGATCCGTTCGTCGGTCGCCGCCTCGCCGGGCTGCTGCGCACCGCCGGCCTGACGCAGATCGACATGCGCGTGCACACGCACGCCTCGGTCCCCGGCGAGGTCGGCCAGTCGCAACTGCTCGAGATCGTCGAGCGCCTGCGCGACCCGATCGTCGACGCGGGCCTGTTGAGCGCCGAGGCGCTGCAGGACGCATGCGCCGTCGTCCGCGCCCACCTCGCCCGAGCCGGCACGGTCGTCCTCCAGCCGGTGCTCGTGCAGGCCTGGGGGCGCGTCCCCGCGTGAGCCCGCCCTCCCGCGCCATGCGGCAACCCGGTATGGTCCTGGCGTTGCTGCTCGCCGCCGGGTGCGGACGCGCCAGCGTCGCCCCGCCGCCACTGCCGCCCGATCCGCCGCCGCTGCGCGCCACCGACCTGCCGCGCGTCGGCCACTTCGCCGGGACGGTTCCCTGCGCCGACTGCACCGGCATCGACGTGGAACTGGTCCTGTCCGCCGACTGGGACGGCCGCAACCTGTACCATCTGGTGGAGATCCGCCGCGGCGCGCCCGGCGGCGATGCGCGCGTCGAGTCGGACGGGATCTGGACCTCGAGCCGCGGCACGCCGGAGGATCCCGGCGCCGTCGTCTACCAGCTCAATGCCGATCGCCCCGGCCAGCGGCGCTACTTCGTCGTCGTCAACGAACGCAGCATCCGCCTGCTCGACGACAGTCTCACCCCGACCGGCGCGCCGCTGACCCGCGTCGACGGCCGCTGAGCAGCCGCCGCACGCCCACCGCCGCGACAGCGCGCCAGTGGAGGGCGCTCTACCAGGCCGAACGGGTCACGGGCGCCGATCTTGCAGGCGCAGGCGAATGGCCGCATGCGCCTGGCGAGTCAATGGGTAGCGCCACAGCGCCGCGACGCCGAGCGCGAGGAAGAGCGCCGGCGCGGCCGCCGTCATCCAGCGGATCGCCTGCCGCACCGTCTCCGACTGCTCCGCGCCCTGCCGGAACCCGAGCAGGTCGAGCAGGCCGAGGGCGAGGAACACCGCCAGCGCGCCGCCGAGTTTGCGAAGAAATGTGAAGATGCCGTTGTAGACGCCCTCGCGGCGCTCGCCGGTGAGCAGGTCGTCCTCGTCGATGACCTCACCGAGCATCGCCCAGGGCATCAGGTCGACGACCGCGTAGCCGATGCCGGTCAGGCAGGCGACCGCCGCCAGTGCCCACACCGACCACGCGGGTGTCGCCAAGACGAACAGCGAGCCGCAAACCAACCACCACAGCGAGCCGACGACGAAGATCGTCGCCTTGTCGCGCCCGCGCGCAATGCGCAACCAGAACGGCAGCGACAGCATGACGCTGCCCAGGAACAGCCCCATGACGATCTCGAAGTCCTGCGAGCGGCCGATCCAGTAGGTCACGTAGAGGATGAGCAGCGCGCTGACGAGGTCCATGGCGATGCGACCGCTCAGGTAGGCGGCGGTGAGCATGACGAAGGCGCGGTGGGCGAAGACCTGGCGCACCTCGACCCGCAACGGCACGCGCGCCGGACGCGCGCGGAAGTCGCGCCGCTCGAAGGAAAAGCGGTGGATCAGCGGCCACGGCAGCGCCAGCCACCCGCCGACCAGCATGGCGGCGGCGGCGTAGCCGGAGGGACCGCCGCCGAGCGCCTCGGCGAGCGGCCGCATGGCGACGGCGATGCAGACGCCGATCAGCCCGCCGGCGTTGCGGTAGGTGTTGAGCGAGGTGCGCTCGTCGTAGTCGACCGCCATCTCCGGCAGCAGCGCCAGGTAGGGGATGGCGAGCACGGTCATGCAGATCGCATGCACACAGTAGACGGCGGTGTAATAGGCGAAGCGGGCCGCCTGCGAGGCCTGCGGCAGGTCCAGCCACAGCGCCGCGAAACTGAGTCCGAACGGCACCGCGGCGATGAGGAAGTACGGGCGGCGGCGCCCGGCGCGCCAGGTGGTGCGGTCGGAGAGGCGGCCCATGAGCGGATCGGTGACAGCGTCGATGAGGCGCCCGATGAGCAGCACCAGGCCGGCCAGGGCGGGACGCAGCCCGGCCATCTGGGTCAGGAAGTAGGTCGTGTAGACCAACGACAGCGCCGCCAGCGAGGTGCTGAGGGTCATGTCGCCGAGCCCGTAGACCGCCTTGGTCAGCGCCGGCAGGCGTTCGGTCGGAGCGGGCGTTGAATGCATGCAGGCGCGTTTGTATACCGTCAGGGTGAGCGAGATCGAGGCGGGCGTCGTCGCCCTCTGTCAGGCCGCGCGCGCCGCGGCGCGGACCCTGGCCACCACCGCGACCGACGCCAAGAACGCCGCCCTGCGCACCGCCGCCTCTGGACTGCGCGACGCGGCCGGCGCCCTGGTCGCGGCCAACGCCGGCGACGTCGAGGCCGGCCGCGCCGCCGGCCTGAGCGCCGCCCTGCTCGACCGCCTGACGCTGACGCCGGCGCGGGTCGAGGCAATGGCTGGCGGGCTCGACGAGATCGCCGCCCTGCCCGACCCGGTCGGCGAGACCATCAGCCGCTGGCGGCGGCCGAACGGCCTCGACATCGCTCAGGTACGCATCCCCATCGGCGTCATCGGCATGATCTACGAGTCGCGCCCCAACGTCACCGCCGACGCCGCCGGCCTGTGTCTGAAGTCCGGCAACGCCGTCGTCCTCAAGGGCGGCTCGGAGGCCTTCGCCACCAACCGTGCCATCGCCAACTGCCTCGCCGCCGCCGTCGCCGCCGCCGGCCTGCCGGGCGCGGCGGTACAGTTGATCCCGACCACCGACCGGCGCGCCGTCACGGCGCTGCTGCGCCAACGCGAGCTGGTCGACGTCATCGTACCGCGCGGCGGCCCGAGCCTGATCGCCGCCATCACCGAGCAGTCGGCGATTCCGGTCATCCAGCACTACGCCGGTGTCTGCCACGTCTACGTCGACGACCGCGCCGACCTGGCGATGGCCGAGCGCATCGCCGTCAACGCCAAGGTGCAGCGCCCCGGCGTCTGCAACGCCATGGAGACGCTGCTCGTGCACCGCGCCGTCGCGGAGCGCTTCCTGCCGCAGGTCGCGGCGCCGCTGCGCGCCGCCGGCGTCGAGCTGCGCGGCTGCGCGCAGACCTGCGCGCTGCTGCCCGACGCCGTGCCGGCCAGCGAGGCGGACTGGCACACCGAGTACCTCGACCTGATCCTCTCGGTACGCGTCGTCGACGGGATCGAGGACGCCATCGCGCACATCGGCGCCTACGGCACCGGCCATTCCGACGCCATCGTCACCGACAGCGTCGCCCAGGCGCAGCGCTTCACCGCCGCGGTCGACTCGGCGGCGGTGTACGTCAACGCCTCGACCCGCTTCACCGACGGCTTCGAGTTCGGGTTCGGCGCCGAGATCGGCATCTCCACCAACCGCCTGCACGCCCGTGGCCCGATGGGGCTGCGCGAGCTGACCACGTACAAGTACGTGATCCAGGGCAGCGGGCAGATCCGCGCGTGAGCGCGCGACGCGCCACGGCGCGGCGCATCGGCGTCTTCGGCGGCACCTTCGACCCGATCCACCTCGCCCACCTGCGCTGCGCCGAGGAGGCGCGCGAGCAGCTCGGCCTCGAGCGCGTCCTGTTCATCCCCGCCGCCGACCCACCGCACAAGACGCAGCGCCGCGTCACGCCGGCGCGCCACCGCGTCGCCATGGTGCGCCTGGCCGTCGCCGGCCACCCCGCCTTCGCGGTCTCGCCCATCGAGTGCGAGCGGCGCGGGCGCTCCTTCACCGTCGACACCCTGCGCGCCCTGCGCGCCCGCCTGCCTGACGCCGCGCTGACCCTGCTCATCGGTCTCGACGCCTTCCGCGACATTGGCGCATGGAGGGAGTACCGCAGCATCTTCGGCCTCGCCGACCTGGCCGTCTGGACCCGCGCGGCCGGCCGCCTGAGCCGCCCGCGCGCCATCCTCCCCGTTGCCGCTCGCGGGGACTTTTGCTACGCATCAGGCACGTCTGAACTTCTGCACCACACGGGGACGCGGATTCGATTCTTGACCGTCACGGCGCTCGACATCTCGGCCACGGACATCCGCCAGCGCAGCCGGCGCGGGCGGTCGATCCGCTATCTGGTGCCCGCGTCAGTCGAGCGCTACGTGACCAACGCGGGTCTCTATCGACGGAGCCGCGCTGCCTCGTGAAAAAGCCCGTCACCGACCCGCGCGAGACCGCCTTGTTGTGCGTGCGCTTCGCACTCGACCGCAAGGCCTACGATCTGCTGCTCCTCGACGTCGGCGAGCGCACCTCGCTGGCCGAGTACTTCCTCATCTGCACCGGTCGCTCCGACACGCAGGTGCAGGCGATCGCCGAGAGCATCCGCGAGAACCTGTCCAGCCTCGGCCGCAAGCCGCGCATGATGGAAGGCGTCAGCGGCGGCCAATGGGCGCTGATCGACTACGGCGACGTGGTGGTGCACATCTTCCTCGAGTCGGTGCGCGAGTTCTACGACCTCGAACGCCTGTGGGCGCGCGCCCCGCAGGTGACCCTGCCCGAACCGTACCGCAGCCAGGCGCGCGATCTGCGCCTGGCCAGCAACGCCGACTGAGCCGGCCATGAAGCGCGGCCTGCTCGTCCTCGGCGGCATCGCGCTCGCGGCGGCCTTTGCCGCCCTCGTCGCCCTCAATCCGGGCGAGGTCGAGTTCCGGCCGACGCACGTCCACACCTTCCGCCCCATGCTCGGCGTGCTGCTGCTGCTAGCCTTCTGCGCCGGCGCCCTGCTGATCGTCGCCGGCGGGTCGTTGCGCGGCTTGTCGGAGCGCCTCAGCGGCTGGCGCGCCCGCCGCGCCGCCCGCACGGCGGCGCAGGCCGCGACGTGGCACCAGGAAGGCGAGGCCGCCACCTGGGGCGGCGAGCTCGAGCGCGGCCGCGCGCTGCTGCGCAGGGCCTGGCGGCGCGGCAGCGGCAACTCGGCGGCGGCGCTGGCGCTGGCGTCGTCGTACCTGGACACCGGCGAGTACGTGGCCGCCCAGGAGGTCCTGGAGGCGGCGCTCGCGGATGACGCCAACGACGCCGACCTGCGCTACGCGCTCGGCGAGACGCTGCGCCGACGCGGCGACCGCGGCGAGGCGATCCGCATGCTGGAGACCCTGCGCGTGCGCTTCCCGCGCGCCCCGCGCGTGCTCATCAGCCTGCGCGAACTGTACCGCGACGCCGAGCGCTGGGGCGACGCGGCCGAGGTGCAGGCGATGTACCTCGACACGCTGTCCGCCGTGGCGCGCCCCGGCGAGCACGAGCGCCTGCTCGAGCTGCGCTACCAGGCAGCGCTGGCGCTGCCGGAGGCCGCCGACCGACTGACGGCGCTCGACGCCGTCGTCGTGCAGGCGCGCGACTTCGTCCCGGCGGTGATCGGCCTGGGCGACGCGCTGGCCGAAGCCGGCCGCGCCGACGAAGCGATGAAAGTATGGGAGAAGGGCTTCCGCGCCCACCCGCGCCTGGTCTTCGTCGAGCGCCTGCTCACCCACGAGCGCTCGGCACGCGAGCACGAGCGCATTCTGGCGCTGCTCGGCAAGCACTGGAACCAGGTCGAGGGCGACGGCGCGCACCTGCTCCTGGCGCGCAGCGCTCTTGCCACCGGTGCCTTCGACAGCGCCGAGCGCGAACTGCGCGCCGTTGCCAATCAGGACGCCCCGACGACGCAGCGCGCCTGGGCGGAGCTGCACCACCAGCGCGGCGACCACGCCGCCGCCTGGACCGCCGCCAGTCGCGCCGCCGACCGCCTCGGCGCCGCCGCGGCGGACCACAGCTGCAGCGTCTGCAAACGGGTCAGCGAAGCCTGGGTCGGCTACTGCGCCGGCTGCGGCCGCTTCGACACCTACCGCGCCGGCGGCGAGGGCTAGAAACGGCGCGGCGGCTCCTCGGGGCAGTCGCTGGGACCGCCGGCGTGACGCCCGCGGTCCCGGCGACTGCCTCCAATGCCGCCCCTGCCGCGATGCGTCGATCGGCCACTGGTCTGACGGACGACGCGGCGCCGTCACACCAGCGCCAGCGCGTAGCGGACGATGTCTCCGACGCCGGCCAGGCGCGCCACCGCTTCGACGAGGCCGGGGACGACGGCGGGGGCGAGACGGGCAGGGTCGACCTCGTACGAGGGCGTGCGACCAGCCGCCAGGTCGGCCAGCTGTTGTCCCAGGACGACGCGTAAGGCCTTCTCGTGCGTCTCGATCAGGTCGTCCGCGGTCGCCTTGGACAGGCCGGTGCGGGTGGTCGCCAGGCTGAGGCGCTCGGCGGTACCGCGGGCCGTGATCCGCCCCGCCACCGCCAGGGCGCGAGCGGCCGCTTCGATCGGCTCGAGCGCCGCGGCGCCAAGATCGAAGGGCGTGCCGGCGGTCAGCAGAGGCACCGGGCGGCGGCGCGGCGCCAGGCGGCGGATCAGGCCTGGCGCACCGGCCCCGACCTCCGCGGCGGCGTCGCGCAGCTCGCCGGCCAGGGCGTCGTCCCCGTACACGTAGGTGAAGTCGCACAGGGCCGCCGCGGCGTCGGCCCTCTCCTCGGGCTGTGCCGCCCAGCACCCCAGCTCGGTCCGCCAGTCGGCCAGGCTGCGCCGCCAGAGCGCCAGCACCGCCGCCGCGCCGTCCGCGGTCGCCAGGCCGGCGGCGCGCAGCACGTCGTCAAGATGGGCGGCGTAGGCGGCGAACCAGCGCGCCTCGAACCCGTCCGCCGCGCCGCTCTCGAATGCCAGCGCATGCTCCAGGCGGGGCACCAGCAGCGACTCGCCGCGGCCGTTGCGACCGAGGGCGAGCAGCGCGTAGGGGACCGGCGGCCGCCCGTCGCCCTGGCTCGCCATGCGCTGCTCGGCCTGCGCCGCGGCGCGGCCGAGCAACTCGTGCAGCTCGCCGCTGACCACGGCGGCGAGCTCGTGCGCGTCGACCCCGTCGCCGAGCAGGTGGCGCGCCAGGTCGGCCAGCTTGGCGCGGCCCGTGGCGAGCTCGCGCGGCGAACGCGCCGTCGAGAGCTCGTCCCCCAGGATCAACGCGTCGGCAGCCTGGTTGGCGACCAGATCGCCGAGCGACAGCAGGCCGACGACGCGGTGCGCGGCGTCCTCCACCGCCAGGTGCTGCACGCCGAGGCGCTGCAACCGGGCCAGCGCCCGGTAGAGCAGCGCGTCGCGCGGCAGGGCTGCCACCGGCACGCTCATCACCGTCTCCAGGCGCGCCTCCAGCGCGGCCGGGCCGAGGCGCGCGATGGCGCGCAAGACATCGCCCTGCGTGACGATGCCGTCGGCGCGCGCCGCGGCGGCGTCGCCGGCGAGCACCGCGCGACGCTTCTCGTCGACCATCAGGCGCACCGCGTCGGCGAGCCGCATCGACGGCGGCACGATACGCGCACCGCGCGTCATCACGTGCTCGATGCGATGGCGATAGGGGAAGGTATCGAGGCGTGCCAGCAGGGTCGCTTCGCGCCCCGACTCGTACAGGTCGAGGGCGGGCGCCGAGGCGGCCTCGTACCACCCCGCCGCCGCCTGGCGAGCGCGGATGCGCACCTGGGCGTTGGCGTGCGCCTCGGCGTCGGCCAGGGTGCGGATGCCGGCCTCGACCAGCAACGGGATCTGGCGCGCCAGGATCTCGGCGGTGACGAGCGCATCGCCGAGGGCGCGGTGGCGATCGGCGACGGCGACCTGGTGGCGCGCCGCCAGGGCGTCGAGGCCGAACTCGCGCCCCTCGGGATCGAGCGCCGCCGCCAACAGCTTGGTGTCGAGAAAGCGCGGCGGCTGCCAACGCTCGCCCGTCCGGGCGACCTCGCGCAGCAGCACCGCGAGGTCGAAGCCGACGCTCTGCCCGACCAGCACCGCGTCGCCGAGGAAGGCGAGAAAGGCCGGCCACACCGCGGCGAAACTCGGCGCCGCGGCGACCGCCGCGTCGGTGATGCGGTGCACCGCCGTGGCCCCGGGCGGGATCGGCACCCCCGGGTTGATCAGCCGGTCGAAGGTCTGCTCGTGCCGGACGCTGCCCGACTCGAAGCGCACGGCGCTGATCTGCACCAGGCGGGCGCTACCGACGTCGAGCCCGGTGGTCTCGGTGTCGAACACCACCGCCGGCACCTCGACCAGCGGCGTCAGTCGATTGACGCGCGGCATGCGGCGGCGCGCTCAGGCCACCAGGTGCGGAATCATGCGCCGCAGGCCCGCCACGTCGTGCAGGTCCTCGTCGAAGTTCGGCACCGAGGCGACGGCCGTGCGGGCCGGCAGCTGGCGGCGGAAGGCCTCCATGCGCAGATGGTCGCCGCGCGCCTGGGTCTCGTAGCGCAGGAAGTTCTCGACCAGGGCGGCGGCGCGGCCCCGGTGGCCGACGACGCCCGCCACCAGCCCCTGCAGGGTCGCCTCGTCGCGACGCCGGCTCTCCGCCAGGGCATCGCGCGGCACGCGGTTGAACACCACGGCGCGCAGGGGAATCGACAGCGCCCCGAGTTGGGCGCAGAACTCCTCGGCCTCGACTAGCACCTGCTCCTCGGGCGAGGTGACGATGACGAAGGCGGTCTCCTTGGCGCGCAGCAGCACGTCGACCGCCTGAACGCGCGCCTCGAAGCCCTCGAACAGGCCGCTCATCGAGTTGAAGAAATCGGAGATCTCGACCAGGGCGGTAATGCCGGTGGCGTCCTCGAGGCGGCGCAGCAGTGCCCCGGCGGCGCGGTTGACGACGCGCAGCGTCGACCAGCCGGCGGAGAAGTACGGCTTGACGAACCAGCGGATCACCTGGCGGTCGAGGAAGGCGGCGATGCGCCGCGGTGCGTCGAGGAAGTCGAGCGCGTGGCGCGTCGGCGGCGTGTCGACGACGATCAGGTCGTACTGGTCGCTGGCGTGCAGCTCGGCCAGTTGCTCGATCGCCATGTACTCCTGCGAGCCGGCGAAGCTCTCCGAGAGGTGCTGGTAGAACCGGTTGGCGAGGATGCGCGTGCGCACCGCCGGACTGGGCGCGTAGCGCTCCACCAGCGCGTCCCAGGCGCCCTTCTGGTCGAGCATCATCGCCGTCAGGGAGCCGCCGCCGACGGCCACCCGGCGCGCCTCGTTGCCGACCGTCTTCAGGCCCAGCGCGTCCGCCAGACGCCGCGCCGGGTCGATCGTCAGCACCATCGTGCGCCGCCCCTGCTCGGCGCCATACACCGCCAGCGCCGCGGCGGTGGTGGTCTTGCCGACGCCGCCGCTGCCGGCGCAGACGACCACCCGGTGGCGCGCCACCACCTCGGCGAGGCTCTTCACGCCCGGCTCCGACGGGGACGTTGGGGCGAAACGGGCACTTCGCGGCGAAGTGCCCGTTTCGCCCCAACGTCCCCTTTCAGGCGCGCCGCCAGGGTGCGCACTTCGGCCGGACCGAACTCCTCGGCGAAGACGAAGGGCAACTCGATCAGCGGCAGGGCGACGGCCGCGACCAGCCGCGCCCGGTGGCGCGCGTTGAGCTCGCTCCAGCCGATCTCCTCGCGCGCCCGCGCCGCGACGGCGGCGAGCAGCGGTTTCGCGGCGCGCCCGCTCGCGGCGGCGCGCTCGAGCGCCGCCGCGTCGGCGGCGGCGAGGCCGCCGGCGTGCATGCGGTTGAGGAAGAGCAGGCCGGTGGGCATGCCGAGCTCGTCGCGCAGCGTGCGCGCCATGGCGATGGTCTCGTTGACCGGCATCTCCTCGGCGGTCGCCACCAGGCTGACCGCGGTACGCGCCGGGTCGGTGAGCAGGTCGACCAGGCGCTGCGCCTCGCGGTGCACCAACCCGCTCTCGAAGGTGTCGCGCGCCGCCGCCGGCATGCGCAGGTACTGCAAGCCGTGACCGGTGGCCGGCGCATCGACGATGACGTGATCCCAGATCGGCGCCCCGTCGGCGCCGGTCCGCTCGGCTTCGAACCAGATCTTGCCGATCGTCATCAGCTCCTTGAGCCCGGGCGCCGCGGCGACGAAGTACTGGTAGAGCTGACTCTTGAAGACGCTCTGCAGGAGGCGCTTCACCGGAATGATCATCGCCAGGTATTCCGCCAGCGCCGCCTTGCCCTCCACCGCCATCAGCCACGGCCCCGCCGCCGTCGCCACCGCCTCGCCGAGCGGACCCGGCCGGGCGCCGAGCAGTTGCGGCGCGCGCGCCACGCCGTCCACCTCGCAGAGCAGCACCTTGCGGCCGCGCCGCGCGGCCTCCAATGCCAGGGCGCAGGCGACGGTGGTTTTGCCGACGCCGCCCTTGCCGACGACGACCAGGAGGCGGCGAGTGAACAGGGCGTCGAGAGTCATCGCCAACAGCTTACACGGCATGGAGGGCGCGGCTAGCGCCCGCCGTCAGCGTCGCGCACGCCGTTACCCTTCGCTCCAGCGCCGCAGGGCGATGCACGCGTTGGCGCCGCCGAAGCCGAAGGAATTCGAGAGCGCAACGCGCAGTGGGGCCTGCCGGGCGGTGTTGGCGACGTAGTCGAGGTCGCACGCCGGGTCCGGCTCGTCGAGGTTGATCGTCGGCGGCATCCAGCCGTGGTGCAGCGCCAGCGTCGTATAGACCGCCTCGACCCCGCCGGCGCCGCCGAACAGGTGCCCGGTCATCGACTTGGTCGAGCTCACGGCCAGCCGCCTCGCCTGGGCGCCGAAGACGCGCTTGATCGCCTGCGTCTCGTTCGAGTCGTTGTAGGGCGTCGAGGTGCCGTGCGCGTTGATGTAGTCCACCTCGCCCGGGTCGATGCGGCCGCTCGCCAGCGCCAGCTCCATGCAGGCGGCGGCGCCGCGGCCGTCCGGCGCCGGCGCGGTGATGTGGAAGGCATCGCAGTTGGCGCCGTAGCCGACGAGTTCGGCGTAAATGCGGGCGCCGCGGGCGCGCGCGTGCGGCAGTGATTCGAGCACCAGCACGCCGGCTCCCTCGGCGATCACGAAGCCGTCGCGATCGCGGTCGAAGGGGCGGCTGGCGCGCGTCGGCTCCTCGTTGCGTGTCGACATCGCGCGCATCGCGGCGAAACCGGCGACGCCGAGCGGCGTGATCGCCGCCTCGGCCCCGCCGGCGATGATCACGTCCTGTTCGCCGTCGCGGATCCAGCGCCAGGCCTCCCCGACCCCCTGCCCGCCCGAGGCGCAGGCGCTGGTGGGGGTGTAGTTCACGCCGGTGCAGCCGTGGTGGATGGCGATCAGGCCCGGCGCCATGTTGGCGATGACGCGCGGGATGATGAAGGGCGAGATGCGCTTCAGGCGGGACTCGAGATAGAGGCCGTGCGCCTCCTCGATCGACGCCAGGCCGCCCATGCCGACGCCGATGACGACGCCGACACGATGCGCGCGGTCGGGCGTGATGACCAGCGCCGCATCGGCGACCGCCATCTGCGCCGCCGCCAGGGCGAACTGGGCGAAGCGATCGACCTTCTTCAGCTCCTTGCGGTCGACGTAAGGACTGGGATCGAAGCCGCGCACCTCGCCGGCGATGCGGACCGGAAAGTCGTCGGCCGGGAAGGCGGTGAGCGGACCGATGCCCGAGCGCCCGGCCAACAACGCCTCCCAGTTCGCGTCGACACCGATGCCGAGCGGACTGACCGCGCCCAGCCCGGTGATGACGACACGCTGTCGCTCGGCGACCATCGGCATCGCCAGGACATAGGCGCGCTCGCGCGCGCGGGTCAAGGCGGCAACCCGCCGGTGTCGCTGCAACCCGCCGGCAGGCTGCCGGCGGCCGCGCGCTTTAGTCGGGCGACACCAGGCGCTGGGACTTCTTCATCCAGCGCGCCGTCGCCCACAGCGAGGCGAGGCCGAGCCAGACCAGGACCAGGCGGGCGAGCGCCGGGTGGGCGGCGGCGAGGCCGAGGCGGTCGATGCGCTGCAGCCCGAGCAACAGCAGCGCCGCGCTGGTCCAGGAGAACGTCGTGCCGTATTCCTTGCGCAGGACACGCTTCCAGTCGAACGCGAAGCGCGCCAGCGTCGCCCGCAGGCCGCGCGGGTTGGGCAGGAAGCGCGGGACGCGCGCGCAGTAGGCGTCGAACTCGGGACCGAACTTGCCGCGCAGGAAGGTCTCCTCGGCGCGCGTCATGGCGAGTAGCGTGACGGCGACGGCGGCGATCAGCGCATAGCCGGCAGGCGAGTTCCAGATCAGCATTAGGCCGGACATGAGCAGGAAGTTGCCGACGTACAGGGGGTTGCGGCTGTGGGCAAAAATGCCGTCCACCACCAGGCGGTCGGCGGCGATGGTCTTCTGCTTGCCGCCGCGCTGGATGTAGGCAAGCCCGATGACCAGCACCCGCAGCGCCTGGCCGGCGCATGCCACCAGCACGCCGACGATGTCCAGCCACGGATCGGCGCCGGGGCGCGGCGTCGTGGTGAAGACCACCGCCGCGATGCACGCCGGCACCACGTAGTCGCGGTAGCGGAAGACGAAGGTCCCGAAACGGTTCAGCGCCGCCGCGGGCGCCGCCGTCGGGGCGTCACTTGACGGCGATGATCCCACAGAAATTGTACCACTTGAAGAAGACATCGACGGCGCGGAAGCCGGCTCGGCGCAGCATCTCCTCGTTCTCCTCGAGGCGATAGGGAATCAGCACGTTCTCCAACGCCTCGCGCTTGCGGGCGATCTCCAGCTGGCTGTAGCCGTTGCGCTCTTTGAACTCGTAGTAGTGCTGGATGTAGAGGCGGTTGAGCAGCGACTCCTGCGCCACCAGCTTCTCGATCAGCAGCAGGCAGCCGTCGGCGTTGATGCCGGCGCACACCTCGCGCAGCAGGCGCTCGCGCTGGATCGGGCGGACGAATTGCAGCGTCAGGCTGAGCACCACCACCGAGGCGTTGCGCACCGCCAGGCCCTGGTTGAGGTCGGCGCAGTGCAACTCGAACGGGTGGCGCAGGCGCCCACGCAACTCGGCCGCGGCGCGCGCCAGCATGGCGGGCGAGTTGTCGAGACCGATTAGCGTCACCGCCTGCGGCAGTCCGTCGAACATGCGCAGCGTCGTGCCGGTCGAGCAGCCGATGTCATAGATCGCCGAGCCGTCGACGGCGAAATCGCCGGCCAGCTCGGCCAGCATGCGCTGCATGGCGTCGTAGAACGGCACCGAGCGCTCGAGCATGTCCTCAAAGACCGACGCCGTCTCCTCGTTGAAGACGAAATCGGCGATCGGCTGCGCGTCGTCGCGGAAGATCTCGTCTTTGGCGGTATCGCGGCTTCCCACCCGCCCTGCTTACGCCGCACCCGACGGTGGCGCAAATGCATCGGTTGCCGGGGCGGCGGCGACGCGGTAGGTTGCTTCCCCGTGGATCCTGAACCCGCGCCGCCCTTGGCGCCCCTGCCGACGTCCTGATGGAGTCGGTCACCTACCTCGTCATCGTCCTGATCTGCCTGGTCGGATCGGCCTTCTTCTCGGGCAGCGAGACGGCGCTGCTGCGCATCCGCGGCGCCGACCTGGAGGAGGACATCAAGCGTCCGAAGGGGCCGAGCGTGCTCGCCGCGCGCGAGCTGCTGCGCTCGACGCAGCGCCTGCTGGTCACCGTCCTGCTCGGCAACAACATCGTCAACACCCTCGGCGCCTCTGTCGCCTCGGTGCTGTTCGTCCGCTACCTGGGCGACTCCTGGGGCATCATCGCCTCCACCGCGGTGATGACCGTCGTCGTGTTTCTCTTCGGCGAGGTGATGCCGAAGGCCTTCGCGGCCAGTCACCCGAAGCGGGTCGCCTACCTCGTCGCCCTGCCCCTCTACCTGCTGCACCAGCTGCTGCGGCCGCTGCACATCCTCTACGACCGCGTCATCGACCCAATCATCGAGCGCCTCGCCGGCGGCGTCGACACGGCGCCGCAGATGAGCTCGGTCGAAGAGCTGATGCGCCTGGCGCGCGGCGCCGAAGCGCAGACCAGCACCGGCGACCGGCCGATCGGCATCATCGCCGCGGCGGCGCGGGCGGTGGATATGACCGTCGGCGACATCATGGTGCCGCGCACCGAGGCGGTGGCGTACTCGGTCGACACGCCGCCGCCCGACCTGCTCAAGGGCGTCCTGGAAGAGGGCTACACGCGCGTGCCCATCTACGAGGGCTCGATCGACCGCGTGCTCGGCGTCGCGCACCTCAAGGACCTGGTCGAGTTGGTGCGCGACAACAAGGCCGACCTGCGCCGCATCCTGCGCCCGGTGCTGCAGGTGCCCGAACGCAAGCGCATCCTCGAGCTGCTCACCGACATGCAGAACGCCTTCGTGCACTTCGCCATCGTCAAGGACGAGTTCGGCGTCACCCTCGGCAGCGTCACGCAGGAGGACATCCTCGAGGAGCTGGTGGGCGAGATCCGCGACGAGTTCGACCGCGACGAGCTGCTCACCATTCGCGAGGTGGCGCCGGGCCGCTACCAGGCGCTCGGCCGTGTCAGCGTGCGCGACTTCAACCGCCAGACCGGCTGGAAGGTGCCCGCCGAGACCAGCGACACCCTCGCCGGCCTGGTCTTCAACACCCTCGGCCGCCCGCCGCGGCGCGGCGAGTCGATCCACGTCCCGGGCTTCGAGATCGTCGTCGCCGACCTGTCGCGCAACCGGGTCACCCAGGTGCAGGTGATCGCCAAGCCGGCGTCGGCGGCGATGGACGACGACGCGGCGCGCGCCTGACTCGGTCTCAGCCGAGTCGGGCGCGGGCGGCGACGACGACGGCCCCCTTCGGCAGCACCGCGATCGGATCGAGGTGCAGCTCCTGCAGCTCGGGCACCAGCTCCACCAGCGCCGAGACGCGGCGGATCACGTCGAGCAGCGCGGCGCGGTCGCCGCCGGCGAGCCGCGGTACCCGGCGCAACTCGGCAAGCATGGCGTCGGCGTCGACGTCGCTCACCGGCGGCAGGCGGGTGACGGTGTCGTGCGGTGACGATGCGTCCTCGCCGCCGAGGCCGCAGGTCACCAGCGCGCCGAAGGTCGGGTCGCCGCGCACGGCGACGAACGCCCGCACGGCGCCGAGCCGCTGCACGGCGCCGTCGGCGTCGCCCGGCGCGACGGCGGCCGCCGCCACCGTCGCGATGCCGGCGCTGCCGAGCATGGCGGCGACGTCCGCCGGCGCCAGCCAGCCGCCGCCACCACTCGCCGGCGCACAGCGATCCACCAGGGCGCGCAACGCCGTCTCGGCGAAGGCGTCGAGTTCGAGGACGGCGCCGACCGGCCGCTGGCGCCAGGCGGCGTAGCGCGCCGCCGCCGCCAAGGCCCGCGCCGCGCCCTCGGGAAACTCGTACACCGGCAGCCGGCCGCGGCCGCCGCCGTGCAGCGCCTCCGGCGCCGCGCCGCGGGCGAGGAACACTACCACCACCGGCTTGTGCGCCGGCACGGCGGCGGCGCCGGCGGCGATGGCGGCGGCAAAGGCCGCGGCCTCGCCGCGGCGCGGCGAGACATAGATCGCCACCACCGCGTCGACCGCCGCCGCGGCGCCGAGCTGGGTCAGCGCCCCGACGTATTGCGCCGGGGTGGCGGCATCGAGCAGGTCGATCGGGTTCGCCGCGCCGCCGGCCAGCGCCGGCAGCACCAGGCCCGCCGCCGCGCCGGCGTCGGCGAACAGCGTCGCCAGCGCGCCGGTGTTCGACACCGCGCCGACGCGCGGCCCGGCCGGCACGGGTTGCGTCGCCAGCAACGCCGCCACCTCGAGCAGCTCGCCGAGCGTGTCGGCGCGGATCACCCCGGCCTGTTCGAACAGGGCGTCGACGGCCACATCGCCAGCCGTCGCCGCGCGCCCGGCCGTCACCGCGACGACCGGCTTCGCCCGCCCGACCACCGGCGCCAGACGCGCGAAGCGGCGCGGGTTGCCGAAGTGCTCGAGGTAGAGCAGCACCACGCGCGTGCGCGCGTCCTCGTTCCAGTAGGCGAGCAAGTCGTTGCCCGACACGTCGGCCTTGTTGCCGACGGCGACGAAACTCGACAGGCCGATACCGTGCCCGGCGCAGCGGTCGAGCAGCGCCAGTCCCAGCGCGCCGCTCTGCGACAGCAGCCCGACCGCCCCGGGCAGCAGCGGCCCGGCGGCCAGGCTGGCGTTGAGCGAGACGGCCGGGTCGGTGTTCACCACGCCGACGCTGTTCGGACCGACCAGGCGCATGCCGGAGGCGCGCACCAGGTGCGCCAACCGCTCCTGGGCGGCGCGACCCTCCGCGCCGGTCTCGGCGAAGCCCCCCGAGACGACCACCACGGCGCGCACGCCGGCCGCGGCGCAGTCGGCGACGACGGCCTCGACCGCCGCCGCCGGCACGGCGATCAGCGCCAGGTCGACCGGCTGGCCGATCGCCGCCACGCTCCCCCAGGCCGGGTGGCCGGCGACCGGCTCGGCCGACGGATGCACGGCGTACACCGGCCCGGTGAAGCCGCCGCCGCGCAGGTTCTCGAGCAACACCGCGCCGAGCGCCTCGCGGCGGTTCGAGGCGCCGACGACGGCGACGGCGCGCGGCTGCATGAAGCCGCGCACGCTCTCCGCCGCGGCGACGCGCTCGCGCCGCGCCTGCACGGCGACCGATTCCGGCGTCGTCTCGGTCGGAAAGGTGAGGTGGAAGACGCCGTCGGCGAGGGCGCGCGTGACGCGGTAGCCGCTGCGCCCGAAGACCACCAGCATGGCGCTGTTGTCGCCCAGCACGTCGGCCTCGAACTCGGCGATGCCCTGCGCGCGGGCAATGGCGGCGAGGTGCTCGAGCAGCAGGCTGGCGACGCCGCGGCCCTGCTGCGCATCGACGACGGCGAAGGCCACCTCGGCGCGCCGCGGCGCGCCCGGCGCGGTGGCGACAACGGCATAGCGGCCGACGCCGATGATCTCCTCCTCGCCGTCGACGCGCAGCGTCGCCACCAGCGCGACGCGGTCGCGGAAGTCGAGCTCGGTGAACTGGCGCAGTTCGTCCTCGCTGAGGCGCTTCTTGACGCGGAAGAAACGGAAGTACACCGACTGGGCGCTGAGCTTGGCAAAGTGCTCGACGAGGCGCGCTTTGTCCACGGCACGGATGGCGCGCACATGGATCGAGCCGCCGTCGCGCAATACGTGATCGACCGACAGAGCGGCCGCCCGGGCGTCCGCGGCGGAGGCAGAATCGGCCTGCATACCCGCCGTGTAGCATCCCGGCGCGCGGCGGCCCATGCCGGCCGCCGAGCGCCGGTAGTGGCGGCCGGCGTCGAGCCTGCTAGACAGTCGCGCATGGCGACATCGCACGAGGAGTATCAGCGCAAGCTGCGCACCCCGCGCCAGGCGATCGATCTGCTGCGGCCGGACGACGTGCTGGCGGTGCCGATCGGTCCCGGCCAACCGGCGGCGCTGCTCAGCGCCCTCGCCGAGCGCGACGACTGGAACGGCTTCACCCTCTTCAGCGGCCTGCTGATCGAGCCGTACCCGATCTTGCTGCGCCCCGGCGTCCGCTACATCAGCGGCTTCTACGGCCCGATCGAGCGCATGCTGGCGGCGAGCGGCGCGGCGGTGGACTACCTGCCGGCGGACTTCATCGGCTGGGAGCGCTACGCGCGGGCGGCGCGACCGCGCGCCCTCGCCTCGACGGTGGCGCCGATGGACGAGCGCGGCTTCTTCAGTTTCGGCCTGCACGCCGGCGCCAACTTCGAATCGTTCATGGCCGCGGCGCGCGACCCGGAGCGCGTCGCCATCGCCGAGGTGGTGCAGGACATGCCGCACGTCTACGGCCTCGGCCAGTATGGCGGCCACCGCGTGCATGTCTCCGCGGTCGATGCCGTGGTCGAGTCCGACCGCGCCGCCTTCACCCTGCCCGAGCAGCCGGTGACCGACGCCGACCGCGCCATCGCCGCGCACGTCGAGGCGCTGATCGCCGACGGCGCGACGCTGCAGTTCGGCATCGGCGCCATCCCCAACATCGTCGCCGGGCTGCTCGCCGACGGCGGCAAGGGCGACTTCGGCATCCATACCGAGATGTTCGTCGACGGCATCATGCGGCTGCACGCGGCCGGCAAGGTGACCAACCACAAGGGCATCTTCGACGGCTTCTCGATCTCCACCTTCGGCGCCGGCAGCCCCGAGCTGTACCGGTGGATGCACCGCAACCCCGAGGTGCGCATGCTGCCGGTGATGCAGGTCAACGACCCGGCCGTGATCCGCCAGAACCGCCGCATGGTCAGCATCAACGGCGCCATCGCCATCGACCTGAACGGGCAGGTCATGGCCGATACCATCGGGCCGCGACAATACTCCGGCGTCGGCGGGCACGAACTGTTCGTCGTCGGCGCGCACGACAGCCTCGACGGGCGCAGCATCATCTGCCTGCACTCCACCGCGACCGTCAACGGCGAGACCGTATCGAGCGTCGTCCCGGCCCTGCCGGCCGGCACGCCGACGACGACGCCGCGCCATCACGTCCAGTACGTCGTCACCGAGCACGGCGTCGCCAACCTCGGCATGCTCACCGCCGGCGAGCGCCGCGCCGCCCTCCTCGCCGTCGCCCACCCGGATCTGCGCGCCAGCCTCGGCTGAGGGCGGACCGCACCAACGCGCGCCCGGTGTCCGACCTGCTGCGTCACCTGACCGAGAACGGCGATCTCTACGCCGCGCTCGGGCTCCTGTCCGTCGTCTCCCTGATCGGCACCGTGCTGGTCTTGCCGATGCTCGTCGTCCGCATCCCACCCGATTACTTCCTGCACCAGCACCGGGAAGCGTCCGCCACCGCCGACCGCCACCCGCTGGTCCACCACGCGCTGGTCCTCGGCAAGAACTTCGTCGGCCTCCTGCTCGTCGCCGCCGGCCTCGCCATGCTGGTGCTGCCCGGTCAGGGGTTGCTGACGCTGCTGGTCGGCCTGCTGCTGACCGACTTTCCCGGCAAGTACGCGGCCGAAAAGCGCATCGTCCGGCAGCCCGGGGTGCTGGCGGCGATGAACTGGCTGCGCGCCCGCGCCGGCCATCCGCCGGTCGCGCCGCCCCCTTGATCTGCACCGCCGATCGGAGTGGATTGGCGCGATGCGACGCCTCGCGCTGCTCCTCCTGCTGATCTGGATGCCCGCGACGCCGGCCGCGGCGCAGTGTTGTGGCGACTGCGCCGGCGACGGCACGGTGAGCATCGCCGACCTGATCGTCGCCGTCGGCAACGCGCTCGAGGGCTGTGCCGAGCTGACGCCGACGGTCGGGCCGTCGCAGGCACCGACGCGCGCGCCGACGCCGACGCGCACGCCGGTGCGTTGCCCGCGCAACTTCAGCGACACCAGCAATCAGTGCGTCTTCAGCGGCCGCTACAACCTCGGCTGCGGCACGGTGGTGAACGCCGGCTTCTCGGTCACCAGCACGACGGTGGTGGTGGCGATCACCACCGGCCTGGCCAACCCGGCCGTCGTGCGCTTCGCGGCGCAGCGCGCCACCGCCAACCGCGCCGACCTCACCGCCTGGTCGGCGGATAACTTCCAGACCGTCAAGCCGGTCGCCGGCAGCGTCGAGCTCAACGGCAGCGGTGCCGAGTTGGAGGTCTTCCCCAACGACGCGCCGTTCATGATCCAGGGCTGCAACTTCGTCCAGTACCTCGGCGCCTACGTGCCGCCGCGCGCCGCCCGCGCCGACGCCGCCCCGGACGCCGCGCTCGACCGCGAGGCGCTCGAGGCCTGGCAGGCGCGGCCGTTGCCCGATCTGGCGGCCCCGTAGTCGACGACATGCGGCGCCATGACTTCGAGCGCCTGATCCTGCACGGCGGCCGGGTGCACACCGGCGACGACGCCGGCCGGGTCGTCGACGCCGTCGGCTTCGCCGGCGGGCGGGTCACCGCCGCCGGCAGCCTCGACGCGGTCCGCGCGGCGACGCCGGCCGCCGAGGAGCGCGCGCTCGCCGGCGCCGTGGTCTACCCGGGCTTTATCGACGCCCACCACCACTTCTGTTTCGCCGCCACCTACGCCGGATTCCCGGAGATTCGCTGCCCACCCCTGCGCAGCCTCGACGAGCTGCTGGCCGTCGTCGCGCGCGTGGCGGCGCAGACGCCGGAGGGCGAGTGGATCGTCCTGGTCGGTTTCAACGAGGCCTATCTGGCCGAACAGCGCGGCCCCGAACGCGGCGCGCTCGACCGCGTCGCGCCGCGCCACCCGTTGCTGCTGATTCATTTCACCTACCACCAGGGGGTGCTGAACAGCCTCGGCCTGCAGCGCGCCGGCCTGACGGAGCAACCGGTCGACCCGCCTGGCGGCATGCGCGGCCGCACGCGCGGCGGCGCCCTCGACGGGCGCGTCTTCGAGCGCTGCTTCGGCCAGGCCGAAGCGGCGGCGCGACAGGCGCTGCTCGCCGGCAGCCGCGCCGCCTGGTTCGCCACCGCCAACGCCTACCAGGATCGCGTCCTCGCCGCCGGCATCACGCACGTCTGCGACGCCGCGGTGCCGCCGTCGATGGAGGCGCTCTACCGCCAGTGGCAGGCGCGCGGCGAGTTGGTGGTCGGCGTGACGATGATGCCCCTGGTCGAGAACATGTTCGCCGTTCCCGCCGAACGGCTCGCCGGACCGGTCACCGGCTGGAGCGACGGGCGCCTCGCCGTCGGTCCGCTCAAGCTGTTCACCGACGGCGGCACCAGTTGCGCCCTGTGCATCAGCCTGCGCGACGCGGTGCGGCAGTTCGCCGGCATGCTGGCACGGACGCTGCGGCAGGGATCGCTGATGCCGTGGCGCCTCGCCCTGCAACAGCCGGCCCACGTCGGCGCCGACCGCCGCCTGCACACCGGCCTGCTGTACTACGACGACGCCGCGCTGGCCGCCCTCGTACGAGGCGCCGCGGCGCGCGGCTTCAGCGTCGGCATCCACGCCGGCGGCAATGCCGCCGTCAGTCAGGCCCTGGCGGCGCTCGACGGCGTACGCACCACCCTGCCGCCGCGCATCGATCACTTCTTCTTCCTGGAGGAGCCGGCGCTGCGCCGCGCCGTCGACCTCGGCGTCCACGTCGTCGTGCAGCCGGTGCAGTTGTACGACACCGGTCCACTGCTGCGGCACACCGGCATCCCCGCCGGCCTCGTCTACCAGGCGCACCGCCGCATGCTCGACGCCGGGCTGACCCTCGCCGGCAGCTCCGACGCGCCGGTGTTCACCTTCGACGTGCGCGCCGCGATCGAGACCGCGGTGCGGCGCCGCACCGCCGACGGCGGTACGCTCGGCGCCGACCAGGCCGTCTCCGTCGCCGAGGCGCTGCGCATGTACACCCGCGGCGCCGCCGCCACGCTCGGCCTCGCCGGCGAGATCGGCCAACTCAGCGCCGGCGCGCGCGCCGATGCCGTGGTGCTGAGCGACGATCTGGCGCGCGTGCCGCCGTCGCACATCCAGGACGTCGGCCTTCTCGCCACCCTGGCCGGGCGGGTGGAGGTGCGCCCGTGAGGCGCGGCGGCGCGCGACCTCTGGACAGGGTGTTCTTGTAGATCTGCCCGTCCTTCATGATCACGACGAAGTTCCGCACCGGAGCGGCGACCAGTGCGATGTTCGCGAGCGGAACGCCGTCGACCAGCAGCAGGTCGGCCAGGGCGCCCTCCCGCACGACGCCAGGTGTGCCGGCGTAGGGGCTGCGCGGGCCGGACAGGGCGAGCAACTCGGCGCTATCCGCGGTCGCCGCGGCGCCGCTGCGCTCGCTGTACGTGCACTGGCCCGGCGACGCCGGCATGTCGGTGGGCAGACGGACGTCGCCGTGACCGCGGCTCTGCGAGATGAAGGCGCCCGCCGGCCAGATACACGGCCCGCGCACCGATCCCGCGTCGATGCCGCGCTGCAACCCGAAGACCGGCCCACCCACGTTCGCGGATGCTGGTGACGCCGCGCATCAGTATATCGTCCGCCGCCGTGACGGCGGCGACGTTGAGGCAGCCGACGTCGCTGGTCAGCACCACCGCCTGCGGCACCGAGCGCGGCTTCGCTGGAGAGTGCCGACGCGGCGCCGCACAGGGCCGCGAGCGCACCCGCCGGAGCTACCGGTCGCGCCCGGGCACCCGCTCGAAGCGCCCCGCCACCCCTGCGACGTGCAGCGCCTTGTAGACTTCCGGGGACGCGCCGCGCAGGTAGCGCACGCCGCGCTCGGCGGCGGCGAGCAGCTCGCGCAGCAGGGCGGGGTCGACGGTGGCGTCGCCGCTGAGGTCGATGGTGTCTCCGTCGATGCGCAACATGCTCGTCTCCCTCACTCCGGCGGGCCGTCGTAGGCCCGGCGCAAGATCGCCTCGAGTTCGTGCAGCAGGGGCATGCGCGGGTTGGAGCGCAGGCTGATGTCGTCGCAGGAGGCCTGGATCACGTCCGGCAGCGCGGCGTCGAAGTCGGCGCGCGCGATGCCGGCCTCGGCGAGCGTCGTCGGTAGCTTGCACTCGCGCAGCAGCGCCACCAGGCGGGTGATCAGCAGGTCGACGCGTTCCGCCACCGTCGCGCCGCCCCAGTTCATGCTCGCCGCTACCGCCGCGTACTTCTCTGGCGCGACATACGCCTTGACGTTCGGGAAGGGCATGAACTTGCTCGGCAGCGAGGCGTTGTAGCGCACCACGTAGGGCAGCAGCACGGCGTTGGCGCGCCCGTGCGGCAGATGGAAGCGGGCGCCGAGGCTGTGCGCCAGGGCGTGATTGACGCCAACGAAGGCGTTGGCGAAGGCGAGACCCGCCATGCAGGCGGCATTGTGCAGGCGGGTGCGCGCCTCGAGGTCGTTGCCGTCGCGCACGGCGCGCGGCAGATAGTCGAAGACCAGCCGCGCCGCCTGCATGGCGAGCGCGTCGGTGTACTCGGAGGCGAACACCGAGACCACCGCCTCGAGGGCGTGCGTCAGGGCGTCGAGGCCGGTGTCGGCGGTCACCGACGGCGGCAGGCCGCGCACCAACTCCGGGTCGAGGATGGCGATGTCCGGCGTCAGCGAGTGATCGTAGAGCGGGACCTTGCGGCCGCGCTCGTCATCGGTGATGACCGCGAACGGCGTCACCTCCGAGCCGGTGCCGCTGGTGGTCGGCACGGCCACCAACACCAACGGCTCGCGGTGCTGGTGCGGGTACTCGATGACGCGCTTGCGCGGGTCGAGGAAGGTCGTTGCCAGGCTACGGAAGTCGAGCTCGGGGTGCTGGAAGAACAGCCGCATGGCCTTGGCGGCGTCGAGCACCGAGCCGCCGCCGACGGCGATGATGTGGTCGGGCTTCTGGTAGCGGATGGCGGCGACGCCGTCGGCGACGACGCGATAGGTGGGCTCGACCTCGACGCGGTCGAAGACGTGGCACGGCACGCCGGCCGGCAGATGGGCGCGGACGGCGTCGACCAGGCCGAGCTCGTCGAGATCCTTGCTGGTGACGATCAGCACGTTGCGCGCCCGCAGGTCGCGCAGGTTCTCGAGCGCGTGCTGGTTGAAGTAGATCTGGTTGGGCGCCCGGAACCACTGGTGCGCCGGCGTCCGCGCCGCCACCGACTTGATGTTGAGGTAGTGCTTGACGGTGACGTTCTCGATGGTGCTGTTGCCGCCACCGGTGCCGCAGCCGAAGGACAGGGTCGGGGTGAGGTCGTTGTAGACGCCGCCGAGCGCCCCGACCGACGACGGCGAGTTGACGATGATGCGGCCGGCGTTGATCGCCGCCGCGTAGCGGGCGATGAGCGCCTCGTCGGTGCTGAAAATCGAGGCGGTGTGGCCGACGCCGCCGAAATAGAGGACGTCGAGGGCGGCGTTGAGGGCCTCGTCCTCGCCGTCCACCGCGACGATGGCGAGGACCGGGAAGAGCTTCTCGCAGGACAGCGGGTGCGCCGGGCCGACGCCGGCGATGGGCGCCAGCAGCAGCTTGGTGTGCGCCGGCACCGTCAGGCCGATCTCCTGCGCGATGCGCACGGCGCTCTGCCCCACCGCCATCGGCTGCATGCGGCCGCGCACTGGGTCGACGACCGTGCGGCCGAGCAGCTCGACCTCCTCCGGCGTGCAGACATGGGCGCCCATCTCCGCGAACAGCCGCAGCATCTCGGCGTAGACCGGGCGATCGACGATCACCGTCTGCTCGGAGGCGCAGGCGGTGCCGTTGTCGAAGGTCTTGGAGGTGAGGATGTCGATCACCGCCATGCGCAGGTCGGCGCTCAGATGCACGTAGCACGGGACGTTCCCAGCGCCGACGCCGAGCGCCGGCTTGCCGGAGCTGTAGGCCGCCCGCACCATGCCCGGCCCGCCGGTGGCATCGATGAGCGATACGCCGGGATGGCGCATGAGGTAGGCCGTGTCCTCCTGCTCGATGCCGTCCACCCAGGTGATGAAGCCGTCCGGCGCGCCGGCGGCGCGCCCGGCCTCGTCCATGATCTGCGCGGCGCGAGTCGAGCACTGGCGCGCATACGGGTGCGGGCAGAAGATGATCGCATTGCGCGTCTTGGCGATCATCAGCGACTTGAAAAGCACCGTCGCGGTGGGGTTGGTCACCGGCGTGACGCCGAGCACGACGCCGATCGGCTCAGCGACCTGCTTGAGATTGCGCTCGCGATCCTCGGCGATGACGCCGACCGATTGCACGTCCTTGATGGCGTGCCAGACGAACTCGGTGGCGATCATGTTCTTGACCACCTTGTCCTCGACCAGGCCGATCTTGGTCTCCTGCACCGCCTGCACCGCCAGCTCCTGGCTGGCCTCGAGGCCGCGGATGACCATGGCGCGGGTGATGCGGTCGCAGTCGGCCTGCGACAGCTGCGTCGCCGCCGCGGCGGCGAGGCGGGCGCGCGCGACGAGGCCGTCGAGATAGGCGCGGCGCACATCGCCGAGCACCTGGGGCTCCGAGTGCTGGCCGGCTGGAGCGTCGGGACTCGATTGCAGCATGGTCATCCTCCACCTGTCGGGGACGCCCCCGAATCCGAGCCGTGGCCACCCCCGGCACGGCCGGGGCCTACAACTCCCCGGCGTCCAGCCGGGGAACTCGCCGTCGTGCCAAAGCGCAGCAAGGGAGATGCCCATTGCCTCCCGATCGGCTGCGCTACCCTGTCGCCACCGGCCGCTTCGCGGCGCTGCGAAGTGCGGGCGGCGGAATCCCAGAAACGGGAACGATGGTCGCGTGAAGCGCGCGGGTTCGCATCGCCGGGTCGCCGGTACGAATCGTGGAAGTCCGTCTCGCAGCGGCGACGAGGAGGAGACGATGGCGAAGCGGGTGGGAGGACGGCGGCCGGCAGCGAAGCGGCGCGGCGGCGTGCCGCCAGGCGCGCGCAAGGCGACGCGCAAGGCGGCCGCGATCGGGAAGATGATCTACGCCTTCGGCGGCCGGCGCACCGACGGGCGCGCGGCGCTGCGCGACCTGCTCGGCGGCAAGGGCGCCAATCTGGCCGAGATGGCGCGCCTCGGCATGCCCGTCCCGCCCGGCTTCACCATCACCACCGAGGTCTGCGCCCATGTCACCGAGCACGATGACTACCCGCCCGGCCTGCAGGCCGAGATCGAGCGCCAGCTGGCGCGCATCGAGACCGCGATGGGGCGGCGCTTCGGCGATCCCGACAATCCGCTGCTGCTGTCGGTGCGCTCCGGCGCCCGTGCCTCGATGCCGGGCATGATGGACACAGTCCTCAACCTCGGCCTCAACCCGCAGTCGGTGCAGGGCCTCATCCGCACGTCCGGCAACCCGCGCTTCGCTTACGACTGCTACCGCCGCTTCGTGCAGATGTTCGGCGACGTCGTGCTCGGCCTGCGGCCGGAGGGCACGGACGAGGTCGACCCCTTCGAGGCGCTGATCGAGGCGTGCAAACAGGCCCGCGGCGTCACGCGCGACAGCGACCTCGGCGCCGACGACCTGCGCCACCTTGCCGACGACTTCAAGCGCCTGGTGCGCCAGCGCGTCGGCCGCGTCTTCCCCGACGACCCCATGCAGCAGTTGCGCCTCGCCATCGGCGCCGTCTTCGGCTCGTGGAAGAACGCACGCGCGGCATCCTACCGCCGCCTGCACGCGATCCCCGACCACTGGGGCACGGCGGTGAACGTGCAAGCGATGGTGTTCGGCAACCTCGGCGACGACAGCGCTACCGGCGTCGCTTTCACCCGCAACCCCGCCAACGGTGCGCGCGGCATCTACGGCGAGTTCCTCGCCAACGCCCAGGGCGAGGATGTCGTCGCCGGCATCCGCACGCCGCAGCAGATCAGCCGCGCCTCCGCCGAGGCGCGCGGCGCGGACATGGGCATGTCGGCGGCCGAGCGCCGGCACCGCTTCCCGTCGCTCGAGGAGTCGATGCCGGCCCGCTACAAGGAGCTGGTGCGCTTCGCCCGCACGCTCGAGCGGCACTACCGCGATATGCAGGATCTCGAGTTCACCATCGAACGCGGTCGGCTGTGGATGCTGCAGACGCGCACCGGCAAGCGCACCACCGCGGCGGCGCTGAAGATGGCCGTCGACATGGCCGGCGAGAAGCTCATCGACCGCCGCACCGCCGTGCTGCGCGTGCAACCGAAGGATCTCGACCAGCTGCTGCACCCGCAGCTCGACCGCTCCGGCAAGCCGCCGCTGCTCGCCAAGGGTCTGCCTGCCTCGCCCGGGGCGGTGTCCGGCGAGGTGGTGTTCTCCGCCGAGGACGCCGTCGCCGCCGCCGCCGAGGGGCGCAAGACGATCCTGGTGCGCATCGAGACGTCGCCCGAGGACATCGAGGGCATGCACGTCGCGCAGGGCATCCTCACCGCCCGCGGCGGCATGACCTCGCACGCCGCCGTGGTGGCGCGCGGCATGGGCACCTGCTGCGTCGCCGGCTGCGGCGAGTTGCAGATCGACTACGCCGCGCAACGCTTCAGCGTCGGCGGCCGCAGCGTCGCGCGCGGCGAGCGCATCACCCTCGACGGCGGCACCGGCGAGGTCTTCCTCGGCGTCGTGCCGACCGAGACGCGCCAACTCGGCAAGGATTTCGGGACCTTCATGAAATGGGCCGACGGCTTCCGCCGCTTGCAGGTGCGCGCCAACGCCGACACGCCGGGCGACGCCGCCGTGGCGCTGCACTTCGGCGCCGAGGGCATCGGCCTGTGCCGCACCGAGCACATGTTCTTCCAACCCGACCGCATCGAGGCGGTGCGCGAGATGATCCTCGCCACGACCCTCGCCGAGCGCCAGCGCGCCCTGGCGAAACTCCTGCCGATGCAGAAGGGCGACTTCCTTGGCATTCTGCGCACCATGGCCGGGCTGCCGGTGACCATCCGGCTGCTCGACCCGCCCCTGCACGAGTTCTTGCCGAACACCGATGCGGAGCTGGCCGGCATCGCCGCCGATCTGGGCGTCGCGGTCGCGACGCTGCGCAAGGTGCGCGACAGCCTGCACGAGGCCAACCCGATGCTCGGCCACCGCGGCTGCCGCCTGGCGATCACCTACCCGGAGATCTACGCCATGCAGGTCCGCGCCATCGTCGAGGCGACCTGTGAACTGCGCCGCGAGGGCGTCCGCGTCCACCCCGAGATCATGATCCCGCTGGTGGCGACGGCGCGCGAACTGGAGGTGTTGCGGGCCGAGGTGGTGGCGGCGGCGCGCGACGCGTCGGCGCGCTACACGCGGACGCTGCAGCCGCCGATCGGCACCATGATCGAGCTGCCGCGCGCGGCGCTGCGCGCCGCCGACATCGCCCAGTTCGCCGACTTCTTCTCCTTCGGCACCAACGACCTGACCCAGACGACGTTCGGCCTGAGCCGCGATGACGCGGGCCGTTTCCTCTCCACCTACGTCATGCGCGGGCTGCTGCCGGTCGACCCGTTCGTCAGTCTCGACCAGGAGGGCGTCGGTGAGTTGATCCGGCTCGGCGTCGAACGCGGGCGCTCGACGCACAAGGCGCTCAAGGTCGGCATCTGCGGGGAACACGGCGGCGACCCGGAGTCGATCGCCTTCTGCCATCGGGTCGGACTCGACTACGTGTCCTGCTCGCCCTTCCGCGTTCCCATCGCGCGCCTGGCGGCGGCACACGCGGCGCTGCGCACGGACGGCGTCGGCGGCGCCCGCGCCTCGGACTGACGGCGCTTCAATCGGCACGCGCCTATCAGTATAACCCTCGCACCGGGGGGAGCAGTATGAGAACCGAAACGAGCGCAGCCCATCGTCGGCGCCGTGCCGCGGCGCTGCTGATCAGCGGCGCGCTGCTGACGCTGCTGCAGGGCTGCGCGGTGATGCGGGACACCGCGCAGTTCGCCCGGGAGGCGTTCGACCCAGGCGTGCCGGGCCCGCAGCCGATCTCCGCCGACGCCGCGGCGCAGCTCAGCGACGAACAGATCATACGGCGGCTCGAGGTCCTCACCCGCAGCTTGGAGGACAACCGCACCCATGCCGCCTGGTGGTACTACGGCTTTCTCACCGTCAACGCCGGCGGCATGGTCGCCGGGGCGACAACCGCCGCCTTCGAAGAGGACGCGGACAGCCAGGTTTTCGACATCCTCAACGCCAGCCTCGGCCTGATCGGCACCGGCTACCTGCTCGGCGCGCCGCTGCCCGGCCGCTGCGGCGCCACGCCGGTCGTCGAGATGCCGTTCGACACGCACGCGCAGCGCGCCGCGCAACTCGCCGCGGCGGAAGAGATCCTCTACGACGCCGCCGGACGCGCCCGCCAGCGCACCGGCTGGCTGCTGCACGTCGGCAACCTCGTGCTCAACGGCGCCGCCGCCTCGGTGCTGTTGGCGCGCGAGGCCTACGACAAGGCGGCGCTGCTGTTCTTCGTCAACTCCTCTATCGGCGCCGCGCAGATCCTGCTGACGCCATGGGAGCCGCTGACCGCCTGGGAAGACTACCGTCGCTTCGTCGACACCGGCGCGACGCAGCCGACGGCGGCGCAGCCTACCATCGGCATCGGGCCGCTGCCGGGCGCGCACGGCCTGGCGGTGAACGTCGCCTTCTGAGCGAGCCGCGGCGCCGCCCGCCTCACAACCAGCGGCGAACCGCCTGCTTGTACTCGATGTACACGGCGCCGAACTTGCGCTCGAGATACGCCTCCTCGTGGCGGACGGCGATGCGATAGACGACGCCGAGCGAGACCGGCACCAATACCAGGATGGCGCCATTCGCGGCGGCGAACGCGATGGCGGCCTGGAGCAGGGCCATGCCGACGTACATCGGGTTGCGCGTGTAGCGGTAGACGCCGGTCGAGATGATCTCCGGGGTACTCTTCCACGGCTTCGGGTCCTGGCCGGTGCGTCGGAAGACACCGAGCGCGGCGCCGACCAGCGCGACGCCGGCGAGGCCGCTGGCGGCGGCTGCGGCGATGCGCAGGCCCGGTCCCAGGTCGAGTCGCCAGGACAGGCCGACCAGATGCAGACCGATACCGGTCAGCACCGCCAGCAGGTAGACCAGCGGCGGCGGGAAGCGCACCGCGGCGCCGTCGCGTTCAGTTGATTGCACTGCCGGACCATAGCCGAGGTGCGGCACCGCTGTACACGCGCGCCCCTGCCCGCCGATTCGACCGTCCGAGCGCGGCGCGCCCGTTGCCGGGCCGGGCCATGTTTCCCACTGCTGAGAATCAGCCTTGCATTGCCGCGCCACGGCGGGACATGCCGACGCTGGCACGGTTGGTGGATCGGGCAGAGACGGAGGGGAGTGCATGCCATACAGTCACTACGATCGATTGACGGCGCTCGACGCCTCGTTTCTCGCGCTCGAGGACGACGTGTCGCACATGCACGTCGGCTCGATCGGCATCTTCGACGCGGCGCCGCTGCGCGGCGCGCACGGAGGCATCGACCATGGGCGCATCGAGGCGTACTCGGAGGCGGCGTTGGCGCGCCTGCCGCGCTTCCGGCAGCGCCTGCAGTGGGTGCCGCTGTACGGGCGCCCGGTATGGATCGACGATGAGCGCTTCAACCTCCACTACCACGTCCGCCACACCGCGCTGCCCAAGCCGGGCGACCTTCGCCAGCTCAAGCGCCTGGCCGGGCGGATCATGTCGCAGCAGCTCGACCGCGGTAAACCGCTGTGGGAGATCTGGTACGTCGAGGGTCTCGAGGGCGACCGCTTCGCCATCATCTCGAAGGTGCACCACTGCATGGTGGACGGCCTGTCGGGCGTCGACCTGATGGCGGCGCTGATGCGCGTCGACGCCGACGCGAGCGTCGTCCCGGCGCCGGCGTGGATGCCGCGCCCGGCCCCCGGCCAAGCGCAGCTCCTCGCCGACGAGGCGCTGCACCGCGCGGCGCTGCCGCTCGCCGCGGCGCAGGCCGGACGGGCGGCGTTGGCACACCCCGGCGCGGCGCTGGAAGCGGGGCGCGACGCCTTGGTCGGCGTCTACGAGGCGCTCACCGCCGGCCTGACGCCCGCCTCGCCCTGCCCGCTCAACGTCGCCATCGGCCCGCATCGCCGCTTCGACTGGACGCGCATGGACCTGGCGGCGGTGAAGGGCATCCGCCACGCCCTCGGCGGGACGGTGAACGACGTCGTCCTGGCCATTGTCGCCGGCGCCCTACGCCGCTTTCTGCGCAGCCGCGGCGAGCGGCCGCAGGACCTGGCGCTGCGCGCCATGGTGCCGGTCAGCGTGCGGCGCGCCGAGCAGCGCGGCACGCTCGGCAACCGCGTCTCGTTCGTCCTCGCCGGCCTGCCGGTCGGCGAACGCGACGCGCGCCAGCGCTTGCGCGCCGTCTGCGCGACCACCGCCCAGTTGAAGGGCTCGCAGACCGCGCACGGCACGGAGTTGCTGGAGGAACTCAGCGACCGCACCTTCCTGTCGCTGTTCGTCGAGGTGGCGCGCCTCGGCGCCCGGGCGCGATCCTACAACCTGGTGGTGACCAACGTCCCCGGGCCGCCCTTCCCGGTCTACTTCCTCGGCGCGCCGATGCGCGAGATCTATCCGGTGGTGCCGTTGTACGCCGACCAGGCGCTCGGCATCGCCCTCTTCAGCTACGACGGCGGCTTGTTCTGGGGCTTCAACGCCGACTGGGACGCGCTGCCCGACCTGCACGACATCGTCGGCCACGTTGACGCCGAGTTCCAGACTCTCTGCGCCGCCGCCGGACTCGTCAGTCCCGCAAAGGCGCCCGCCCCCAGCCGTCGGCGTCAGCGCCGTCCGACGCGCGCCACACGCCCCGCCGCCGGGAGGTCACCACGAACCCGCACCGCCAAGACACCCCGCTAGGGCGCCCGCGCCCGCGCCGCGAGGCGCTGCGGGTGTTCGCCGTCAGCGGCGCCGCCGCGCTGGCCTGGGCCGTCGGCCGGCGCCGTGTCGCGGCCGCGACACCGGTCACGCGCACGCGCCTGATGATGGGCACGGGCATCACGCTCACCGTCGTCGGCACCGACCGCGACGCGGCGGCGGCGGCGGCTGATGCGACGCTGGCCGAGATGGACGGCCTCGAGGCCCTGCTCAGCGCCTACCGGGCCGACAGCCAGCTCTCGCGCCTGAATGCCGCCGGCCGCATCGACGACCCGGCGCCGGCGCTCCTCGACGTCCTGCGCCTGGGGACGCGCGTCAGCGAGTTCGGCGGCGGGCGCTTCGACCTCACCGTGCAGCCATTGCTCGACCTCTACGCGGGCCAGGTGCGGTGGCAGGCCGCGGCGCCGTCGCCGCAGGCGGTGGAAGCGGCGCGCGCGCAGGTCGACTATCGCGCCGTGCGCATCGACGCTGCGGCGGTGACGCTGGCGCGTCCCGGCATGCGCGTCACCGTCGACGGCATCGCCACCGGCTACATCATCGACCGCGGCGTGGCGGTGCTGCGCGGGCGCGGCTTCGATAATCTGCTCGTCGACGTCGGCGGCGACATCCTGGTCGGCGGCGGGCCCGCCCCGGGACGCCCATGGCGCATCGGACTGCGCAACCCGCGCTCCGGTCCGCCGCTGCTCGGGCGTTTCGAGGCGCGCGACTGCGCCGTTGCCACCTCGGGCGATTACATGCACACCTTCACTGCCGATCGCCGCCAGCACCACATCGTCGATCCGCGCACCGGCTACTCGCCGCCCGAGCTGGCGAGCAGTACCGTCATCGCCCCCGACGCCGCCAGCGCCGACGCGCTCTCGACGCTGACCCTGGTGCTCGGCGCGCGCGGCGGCCGCGAACTGCTCGAGTCGCTGCCCGGCTGCGAGGGCTACCTCGTCGGCAAGGACCTGGCCGTGACGCGCACCAGCGGCTTCGTGTTGATCTAAGCATGCTGGTCCTCAACGCCGTCGCCGTGCTGGGAGGCCTGACGCTGGCGCTCGCCTCGCTGCTGGTGCTCGCCAACCGCACCCTGTGGGTGGCCGAGGATCCGCGCATCGATCTCGTCGAAGCCATGCTGCCGCACGCCAACTGCGGCGCCTGCGGCAAGCCCGGCTGCCGACCCTTCGCCGAAGCATTGGTGGCGGGCGAGGGTTCGCCCGGCCAGTGCTCGGTGAGCACCGACGCCGGCCACGCCCGCATCGCCGCCTTCCTCGGCGTCGCCGTCGGCGCCGTGGAGAAGCGCGTCGCGCGCCTCGCCTGCGCCGGCGGCAGCAATGTCGCCCGCCAGCACGCCCGCTACAGCGGCACGGCGTCGTGCCGTGCCGCGGCGCAGGTGGCGGGCGGCGGCAAGGGCTGCTTCTGGGGCTGCCTCGGGCTCGGCGACTGCGCCGCGGCCTGCAACTTCGACGCCATCGGCATGAACGCGCACGACCTGCCGGTGGTCGACGAGGCGCGCTGCACCGCCTGCGGCGATTGCGTCGTCGCCTGCCCGAAGGACCTCTTCTCCATTCACGCCGCCAGCCACCGCTTGTGGGTAGCGTGCCGCTCACTCGAGGCCGGCGACGCCCTGCTGGCCGACTGCCGCGTCGCCTGCACCGCCTGCGGTCGCTGCGCCGCCGACGCGCCGGCGCTGATCGCCATGCGCGACAACCTGCCGGTGGTCGACTATGGGGGCGCGCCCGCGACGCGCGCGCCAATCGAACGCTGTCCGACCGGCGCCATCGTCTGGCTCGACCCGGTCGCCGGCCCCCTGCACGGCGCCGCGGCGGCGCCGATCATCCGCCAGGGCGCGCTGCCGCTCGCGCCGACATGACACCAGACTCTCGGGAGTCCGCATGACGCTCTTCTCACTTGGTCGCAAACGCACCGCGGCGCCCGACGAGGCACCGGCGGCGAAGTATCCGGGCACCCGCGCCGCCCTGGACGGCAACAGCGCCGTGATCATGTGCGAGCGCGAGGCGACCGACGCCGCCGGCGCCTACCCCATCACGCCGTCGACGCAGATGGGCGAGTACTGGGCCGAGGCGGTCGCCGCCGGCCACCGCAACATCTCCGACCGGCCGCTGATCTTCGTCGAACCGGAGGGCGAGCATGCCGCCGCCGCGGTCACCGCCGGCATGGCAATGACCGGCCTGCGCGCCGCCAACTTCTCCTCCGGGCAGGGCATCGCCTACATGCACGAGTCGCTCTACGCCGCCGTCGGCAAGCGCCTGACCTACGTGCTCAACATCGGCGCCCGCGCCATGACCAAGGCGACGCTGAACGTGCACGCCGGGCACGACGACTACCACTGCATCGACGATACCGGATTCTTTCAGCTCTTCGCCCGCGATGCGCAGGCGGCCGCCGACCTCAATCTGATCTCGCACCGCCTCGCCGAGTTGTCGCTCACCCCCGGCGCCATCGCCCAGGACGGCTTTCTCACCACCCACCTGATCGAGTCGCTGCGCGTGCCGGAGCGCGCCCTGATCGCCGAGTACCTCGGCCGCCCGGACGACATCATCGACACGCCGACGCCGGCGCAGCGCCTCATCTACGGGCCGACGCGGCGGCGCATTCCGCGCCTGTGGGACGTCGACAATCCGATGATGGTCGGCCTGGTGCAGAACCAGGACGCCTACATGCAGAGCGTCGCGGCGCAACGGCCGTTCTTCTTCGACCACATTCGCGCCCTGGCCGAGCGGGCCTTCGACGAGTTCGCGGTCCTCACGGGCCGGCGCCACGCGCCGGTGCAGACCTACCGCTGCGACGACGCCGACTACCTGATCGTCGGTCAGGGCAGCCTGCTGCCGACGGCGGAGGCGGTCGCCGACTACCTGCGCGAGACGCGCGGGCTGAAGGTCGGCGTCGTCAACCTGGTCATGTTCCGCCCCTTTCCGGCCGACCTTCTCGGCGCCATTCTGCGCGGCCGCCGCGGCGTCGCGGTGCTCGAACGCCTCGACCAGCCGCTGGCCGCCGACCTGCCGCTGATGCGCGAGATCCGCGCCACCCTGAGCAAGTGTCTCGAGAACGGCCGCGACGCGCAGGCCCCACCCTACCCAGACCTCGCCACCTACCGCAGCCTCGCCGACGCGCCGCCGCTGTACTCCGGCTCGTTCGGCCTCGGCAGCCGCGACCTGCAGCCCGAGGGTCTGATCGGCGCGATCGAGAACATGCTGCCCGACGGCGCCCGCAGACGCATGTTCTATCTCTCCATCGACTTCCTGCGCGAGCGGCCGATCTCGCCCAAGCAGGCGCTGCACCAGGAGGCCATCGCCGACGCCTACCCGCACGTGCGCGGACTCGCCGTGCACGGCTCGGAGAACCCCAACCTGATGCCGGCCGACAGCATCACCGTGCGCTTCCACTCCATCGGCGGCTGGGGCGCCATCACCACCGGCAAGAACCTGGCGATGACCCTCTTCGATGTCCTCGGCTGGCACATCAAGGCCAACCCCAAGTACGGCTCGGAGAAGAAGGGCCAACCCACCACCTACTACCTGTCGGCGGCGCCGGAGCCGATCCGCGTCAACAGCGAGTACTTTTACGTCGACGTCGTCCTCTCCCCCGACCCCAACGTCTTCCGCCACACCAACGCCGTCGCCGGCCTCAAGGAGGGCGGCGTCTTCATCATCCAGAGCGACCGCCCCACCCCCGAACAGGTCTGGCAGGATATCCCGGCCCTCTTCCAGAAGACGATCATCGACAAGCGCATCCAGCTCTTCGCCCTCGACGCCTTCGCCATCGCGCGCGCCGAGGCGACCGACGCCGAACTGCAACTGCGCATGCAGGGCATCGCCTTCCAGGGCGCCTTCTTCGCCGCCGCGCCGGTGATGCAGCAGGCCGGCCTCGACGAGGTGCGGCTGCTTGACGCCGTGCGCACCCAGCTCGAACACAAGTTCGGCGCCAAGGGGCGGCGCGTCGTCGAGGACAATATGCGCGTCGTGCAGCGCGGCTTCGACGAGCTGCGCCCGATTCCGCACGGTCCGCTGACGGCGCCGCGCGGCGGCGAGATCGTCGCCGGCGGCGAGCCGGTCCTGCCGGTGATGGTGAAAGCCCTGCCGCGCAGCCAGGCGCCGCTCGCCGACGTGCACCGCTTCTGGGAGCAGACCGGCAGCTTCTACGCCCGCGGCATGGGCAACGACTCCCTCACCGACCCGTTCATCGGCCTCGGCGTCATGCCGGCCAGCACGGCGTTGTTCCGCGACATGACGGCGATCCGCTTCTCGCACCCGGAGTGGATCGCCGCCAACTGCACCGCCTGCGGCGCCTGCTATACCGCCTGCCCCGACACCGCCATCCCCGGCCTGGTGAACGACATCGCCCAGGTCCTCGACACCGCCGTGGCGCGGGTGCGCAAGCACGGCGACGCGCTCGAGCACCTGCCGAAGGCGGTGCGCCTCATCGAACGCGATCTGCGCGCGCGGCTCGCCGCGGCGCAGGAGCACGACGACGTCGCGCCGCTGCTGGCGCAGGCCATCGCCGCCGTCGCCGAGCAGAGCCCGCTGCAGGACGCGGCGCGCCAGGGGCTCGACAACGAGCTGGCGCTGCTGCGCGCCGAACTGGGCGAGTTTCGCTTCGCCCGCACGCGCCCCTACTTCACCGTCCCCGAGCAGAAGCGCCCGGGCGGCGGCGGGCTGCTGTCGATCACCGTCAACCCGTACACCTGCAAGGGCTGCATGGAGTGCGTCGCGGTGTGCAACGACGACGCCCTGCGGCCGGTGCCGCAGACCGAGGCCTCGATCGCCCGGCTGCGCCGCGAGTGGGACTTCTGGCTCGACCTGCCCACCACGCCGCCCACCTACAGTCGCATCAGCGACCTCGAGGAGGGCATCGGCGCGCTCGAGACGCTGCTGCTCGACAAGCGCAACTACCTGTCCTTCGCCAGCGGCGACGGCGCCTGCCTGGGCTGCGCCGAGAAGACGGTCGTGCATCTGTTCGTCGCCACCGTCGAGGCGCTGATGCGGCCGCGCGTCGAACGCCACCTGGCGCACCTCGACGACCTCGTCGCGCGCCTCGAGCGGCACATCCAGCTGACGCTGGTGCGCGAGATCGACGTCGGCGACGGACCCACCATGCAGCGCATTCTCGCCGAGCTCGGCACCGGCGACGTGACGCTCGCCGACCTGGCGGCACGCGTCGAGCAGGCGCGCGGCAGCGAGCCGCTCGATCGCGACTGGCTGCGCCGCGTCACGACGTTGATCACGACGCTCAAGGATCTCGTCTGGCGCTACCGCGACGGCACCGGCGGGCGCGGACGCGCCACCCTGGGGATGGTCAATGCCACCGGCTGCACCTCGGTCTGGGGGAGCACCTATCCCTTCAACCCCTACCCGTTCCCGTGGGCCAACCATCTCTTCCAGGACGCGCCGTCGTTGGCCATGGGCGTCTTCGAGGGCCACATGGCGCAAATGGCCGAGGGCTTCCGCGCCGTGCGCCACGCCGAACTCGAGCTCGTCGGCCAGTACCGCGCGAGCGAACACGACACGGCCCTGAGCGGGCTCGACTGGCGCCAGTTCAGCGACGCGGAATGGGCCCTGTGCCCGCCTGTCGTCGCCGTCGGCGGCGACGGCGCGATGTACGACATCGGCTTCCAGAACCTGTCGCGGGCGATGGCCTCCGGCATGCCGATCAAGGTGCTGGTGGTCGACACGCAGGTGTATTCCAACACCGGCGGCCAGGCCTGCACCTCGGGCTTCCTCGGCCAGATCTCCGACATGGCGCAGTTCGGCGCAGCGGCGCAGGGCAAGCAGGAACCGCGCAAGGAAATCGGCCTGATCGGCATGGCGCACCGCACGACCTACGTCATGCAGAGCACCATCGCGCACGCCAACCACATGATCGAGGGCTTCATCCGCGGCCTGCGGGCGCGGCGCCCGGCGCTGTTCAACCTCTATACCTCCTGCCAGCCCGAGCACGGCATCGCCGACGACGTGAGCACGCGGCAGGCGAAGCTGGCGGTCGAGTCGCGCGCCTATCCACTGTTTCGCTACGACCCGGCGGGCGGCGCGACGCCGCAGGCGTGCTTCGACCTGCAGGGCAACCCCGCCCTCGACGCCGACTGGCCGACGTACACCCTCACCTACCGCGACGGCGATGCACAGCGACAGATGGAGCTGCCGCTCACCTTCGCCGACTTCGCCCTCACCGAGGTGCGCTTCCGCAAACACTTCCGCGCCGCGCCGCCGGACACCTGGAGCGAGGCGATGGTGCCGCTGGCGGAGTTCCTCGCCCTCGACGCCGAGGCGCGCGTCGGACGCTTCCCCTACGTCTGGACGGTCGGCCGCGACCAGGCGCTGTCGCGCCTGCTGGTCGACCAGGTGATCGTCGCCTCCTGCGAGGACCGCCGCGATTTCTGGACCATGCTGCGCGCCCTCGCCGGCCACGGCGTCGCCTCGCGCCAGGCGCTCGAACAGGCGGTGCGCGAGGAGGTGGTCGGCAAGGTGGTGGCGGGCATCCTGCAGCTCGCCGGCGGAGCCGGCGACGGGCTGCGCGCGCTGGCCGGCGGCGCCGGCGCGCCGGCCACGCCCGTGCGCGGCGGCCCGGCGGCGACCGGCGCGGCGGACTATCTGGCGCCGTGGCTCGACAGCGACGCCTGCACCGCCTGCGACGAATGCATGAAGATCAACCCGAAGATGTTTGCGTACAACGCCAACCACAAGGCGCACATCCTCAATGCCGACGCCGGGCCCTACCGCGACCTGGTGCTGGCGGCGGAGAAGTGCACCGCGCAGGTCATCCACCCCGGCCTGCCGCGGCGCCGCGACGACAAGGACGTCGAGAAGTGGATCGCGCGCGCGACGCCGTTCAACTGACGCGATGGACCTGCTGGGGTTGAAGACCTTTCGCCACGGCGTCCACCCGCCGGAGGCGAAGGACGACACGCGCGCGCTGCCGATCCGGCAGTTCCCGTTCGCGCCGCTGCTCGTCGTGCCGCTGCTACAGCACATCGGCGCGCCGGCGCTACCCCTCGTGCACGACGGCCAGGAGGTGATGCGCGGCGCCTCCATCGCGCGGCCGGACGGCCGCCTCTCGGTGGCCATGCACGCGCCCGCCTCGGGCGTCGTGCGCCGCGTCGCGCTGGCGCCGAGCATCAGCGGCCGCATGGTACCGGCGGTCTACCTGGAGCCGTTTCCCGGCTCGACGCAGGAGGTCGCCGAGGGCGCGCCGTGCCCCCTCGACGCCGCGCCGGCGGTGATCCTCGCCGCCATCCAGGCCGCCGGCATCGTCGGCCTCGGCGGCGCCGGCTTCCCGACGCACGTCAAGCTGACGGTGCCGCCGGAGAAGGCGGTCGACGCGCTGATCGTCAACGGCGTCGAGTGCGAGCCGTACCTGACCACCGATCATCGCGTCATGCTCGAACAGCGCGACGACGTCTTCACCGGCCTGCGCTACCTGCTGGCGGTGAGCGGCGCCCGCCGCGCCGTCATCGCCGTCGAGGCCAACAAGCCCGACGCGGCGGCGCACCTGCGCGCCGGGCTGCCCGCCGACCTGGCCGCGACGGTGGCGGTCGAGCTGCTGCAGGTGAAGTATCCGCAGGGGGCGGAGAAGATGCTGGTCACCGCCCTGCTCGATCGCGAGGTGCCGTCCGGCGGCCTGCCGCTCGACGTCGGCGCCCTGTGCATCAACGTCGCCACCACAGCCGAGATCGGCCGCCTGCTGCCGCACGGGCGCGGCATCGTCGAGCGCGTCGTCACCGTCGGCGGCCCGGCCGTGCAACGCCCGGGCAACTACCGCGTGCCGATCGGCACGCCGCTGCGCTTCCTGCTCGACACCGTCGGCCTCAGCGGTGACGTCAACCGCGTCTTCCTCGGCGGGCCGATGATGGGCCAGGCGGCGCCGAGCCTCGACATCGCGGTGACCAAGGGTGTCTCGGGAGTCATCGCCTTCACCGACCACGAAGCGGCGCGGGCGACACGCCGTGAGTACCCGTGCATCCGCTGCGGCTACTGCCTCGACGCCTGCCCGATTTTCCTCGATCCGGCGGCGTTGCACGCCCTGGCGCGCAACGAGGCGTACCCGCGCATGGCCGCCGAAGAACATCTGCTCGACTGCTTCGAGTGCGGCGCCTGTGCCTTCGTCTGCCCGGCGCATCTGCCGCTGGTGCAACAGTTCCGGGTCGCCAAGGCGGCCCTGCGCAAGGCGGCGCCGGCCGCGATGGCATCCTGATGACCGGCCGCGCGTCCACCCTGGAGATTCGCACCGCGCCGCACGTGCTGAGCGGCTACGGCGTCGACGCGATCATGTTCAACGTCGTCGTCGCCCTGCTGCCGACGACGGCGTTCGGCATCTACGTCTTCGGCCTGCCGGCGGCGCTGACGATCGGCGTGGCGCTGGCCGCGTGCCTGCTCACCGAGCACGCGGTCTGCCGCGTCGCCGGGCGGCCGTCGACGCTCGGCGACTGGTCGGCGGCCATTACCGGCCTGCTCTACGGCCTCACCCTGCCGCCCGGCCTGCCGCTGTGGATGACCGCCCTCGGCGGCGTCGTCTGCATCGGCCTCGGCAAGGCGCTGTTCGGCGGCCTTGGCCGCAACCCGTTCAACCCGGCCCTGGTCGGGCGCGCGGTGCTGCAGGCGGCCTTCCCGGTGGCGATGACCAGCTGGCTGCCGGCCTTGGCCCCCGACCGCTTCGCGGCGCTGCCGCCGTCGACGCTGACGCTGCCGTTCACGACGCCGCTGTACGACGTCGTCACCGGCGCGACGCCGTTGGCGCAGTGGAAGTTCGGCCAGGTGCTGACCGACAGCGGCGCCCTCGCCATGGGCATGGTCAGCGGCTCGAGCGGCGAGACCAGCGCCGTGCTCATCCTCGCCGGCGGCGCCTGGCTGGTGGCGCGCAACATGATGAGCTGGCGCATCCCCCTCGCCGTGCTCGGCAGCGTCGCCCTCGGCGCCGCGCTGCTGCACCAGCTCGACCCCGCGCACTACGCCCCGGCGTCGTTCCACCTCTTCTCCGGCGGCCTCATGCTCGGCGCCGTGTTCATGGCCACCGACATGGTCGCCTCGCCGATGACCGCCCTCGGCGCGTGGCTCTACGGCGCGCTGATCGGCGTGCTGACGCTGGTCATCCGCACCTGGGGCGGCATGCCCGAAGGGGTCATGTACGCGATCCTGCTCGCCAACGCGGTTTCGCCGCTGATCGACCGCGTGATCCGCCCACGCCGCTACGGCAGCCGGGGGGCGCCCGCATGAGCGACGCCGCCCCGCCGCTGCCGGCGCCGACCAGCGCCTGGCACATGTATCGCGCCATGGTCGGCATCGGCCTCGTCTGCGGCCTGTTGATCGTCTCGGCCTTCGTCCTCACCGGCCCGATCATCAGCCGCAACAAGGCCGCGGCGCTGCAACGCGCCATCCTCACCGTCGTGCCGGGGGCGCACACAGCGCGCACCTTCCAGCTCGGCGACGGCGGACGCTTCCAGCTCGTCACCCGCGCGGCGCGCGGCGCGCCGCTCGTCTACGGCGCCTACGACGCCGCCGGACACCTCGTCGGCGTCGCCGTCGAGGCGCAGGGCATGGGTTATCAGGACGTCATTCGCATCCTGTACGGGTACGCCCCGGCGCGCGACGCCATCGTCGGCCTGGCGGTGCTCGACCTGCGCGACACGCCCGGACTCGGTGACCGCGTCGAGCACGACGCGCAGTTCCTGCGCAACTTCGAGCAGCTCGACGTGCGTCTCGACGCCGACGGCGCGGCGCTGGCGCACGCCCTCGCACCCGTCAAGCCCGGCGCCAAGCACGAGACCTGGCAGATCGACACCATCACCGGCGCCACCGTCACCTCGAGCGCCGTGGCCGGCATGCTGCGCGACAGCGCCGCGGTCTGGATCCCCCGTATCCGCCGCCACCTGGCGGATTTCGAGCGACAGGAGTGAGTCGTGTCCGTTGATCCCATCGAACCCACCGCGACGCTCGGCGACGAGTTCTTCAAGGGCGTCTGGCGCGAGAACCCGACCTTCGTGCAGGTGCTCGGCATGTGCCCGGTGCTGGCGGTCTCGAACAGCGCCCGCAACGCGCTGGCGATGGGACTCGCCACCACCTTCGTGCTGGTCGGCTCGAACGCCGTCGTCTCGGCGCTGCGCCGCTTCATCCCCAACCAGGTACGCATCACGACGTATATTCTCATCATCGCCACCTTCGTCACCGTCGTCGACTACGTCATCCAGGCGATCAGCCTCGACCTGTACAAGGCGCTCGGCGCCTTCATCGCCTTGATCGTCGTCAACTGCTTCATCCTCGGCCGCGCCGAGGCCTTCGCGGCGAAGAACCCGGTGCTGCCGTCGATCGTCGACGGCCTCGGCATGGGGGCCGGCTTCTGCTGGGCCTTGCTGTGCATCGGCGGCGTGCGCGAGATCCTCGGCAGCGGCAGCCTTTTCGGGCTGCCGCTCTTCCACGCCGGCTTCCAGGGCGCGACGCTGATGCTGCTGCCGAGCGGCGGCTTCTTCACCCTGGCGGGCTGGATGCTCCTGCTCAACGCCCTGCGACAGCGCCGGGCGCGCCGCGCCGCCGCGGCGCCGCTGGCGCTGGTGGAGGGCCGATGAACACCGAACCGCTGTGGGCCATCTACGTCAACGCGACGCTGATCAATAACTTCGTCCTGGCGCTGTTCCTCGGCATCTGCCCGTTCCTCGGCGTCTCCAACAAGCTCGACACCGCGGCGCGCATGGGCGCGGCGGTGACCTTCGTGCTGGTGGTCAGCTCCGCCTCCGCCTTCGGCATCGAGCGCCTCCTGACGGCGCTCGATGCCAGCTACCTGCGGCTGATCGCCTTCATCGCCGTCATCGCCTCGACCGTGCAGTTGGTCGAGATGTTCATCAAGAAGACCAGCCCGTCGCTGTTCCGCGCGCTCGGCATCTACCTGCCGCTGATCACCACCAACTGCGCCATCCTCGGCCTGGCGCTGTTCCAGACCAACAAGGGGTACGGCTTCGCGCAGTGCCTGGTGTACGCGCTCGGCGCCGGTAGCGGATTCACGTTGGCGCTGGTGCTGATGGCGGGGCTGCGCGAGAAACTCGCCCTCGGCGCGGTGCCCGACGTCGCCCAAGGCACGGCGCTGGCCCTGCTCCTCGCCGGCCTCCTGTCGGTCGCCTTCATGGGCTTCGGGGGACTGAGCGGATGACCGTCCTCGCTACCTATGCCACCGGCGTCGGCGCCTTCGTACTGGTCGCGCTCGCCTGGGTGCGCGTGCAGCAGGCCTGGCGGCAGACGTTCCCGGAGCGCCTGTACGACGCCGATGCCCTGGCCGGACGGATGGGCTGTCTGGGCTGCGCGCGTCCCGAACCCTGCGCACACCGCGAGCAGAGCGGCGCCTGCCGCCGCGAGGAGGAACGATGAGCCTGCCCGTCATGCGCCTGTCCGACTACGCCAGCGCGGCGCGCTACCCCGCCACCGTGCTGGGCACGACGCGCCTCACGCCGGTCGCCGCCGTTGAGGTACGCGAGTTGGTGCTCGAGATCGACCGCCCGCACCTGCCCTACCAGGTCGGTCAGAGCATCGGCGTCTACGCGCCCGCCCCGCCGGCCTCCGGCGCGGCACACCACTTCCGCCTCTACAGCGTCGCCGACCTGCCCGAAGCCGCTCGCGACGGGCGGCCGCGCATCGTCATCTGCGTGCGCCGCTGCACCGGCATCGATCCATACAGCGGCGAGGAGTTTCCCGGTGTCGCCTCGCACTACCTGTGCGACCGGCGGCCCGGCGACGTGCTCAGCATCGGCGGCCCCTTCGGCATTCCCTTCGAGGTCCCCGAGGAACGCGACGCGACGCTGATTCTCATCGGCAGCGGCACCGGCATCGCCCCCTTCCGCGCCTTCGTCAAACACCTCTACCGCGACGTCGCCGACTGGCGCGGCCACATCTGGCTGCTGTACGGGGCCCGCAGCGGCCTCGAGCTGCTGTACATGAACGACGAGCGCGACGACTTCACCCAGTACTACGACCGCGACACCTTCCAGGCCTTCAAGGCCCTCAGCCGCCGCCCCAACTGGGCCGACCCGATCGGCTGGGACGGCGCCCTCGCCGAGCGCGGCGCCGAGCTCTGGCGCCTGCTGGGCGAGGCGAAGACGTACGTGTACATCGCCGGTCTGGAGGCGACGCGCGCCGAGCTCGACGCCGTGTTCGCCGGCCTGGCGGGGTCGGCGGAGAAATGGGCCCGCCGCAAGGCCGAGCTCAGCGCCGGCCGGCGCTGGGTGGAGCTGCTGTACTGACCGCGCCGCGCCCGGCCGCGGCGAGCAGCCCGGCGGCGCGCAGCCAGTCCTCGGTGCGCCGCATGCCGTCGGCGAGCGCGACGCGCGGCGCGTAGCCGAGCCGCCGGCGCGCCTTCTCGATCGAGACCCCGGCCTGCTTGCTAAGCATCAGCATGGTCTGCGGACTCGCCTCGCTGGGCCGCCCGCGCAGGCGGCCGGCGAGCTGCATGAGACGGGTCAGGCGCACGGCGGTGGCGGTGGAGACGCAGCGCGGCGCACCGACGCGGCCGGCCCAGCGCACATGGTGGGCGAAAAACTCCGCCGTCGCGACCGGCTGACCGCCGGAGAGATTGAAGATGTGGCCGGCGCCGGCGGCGAGGCCGGCGGCGCGCACGATGCCGTCGACCAGGTCGTCGACGTACACCGGGTTGAGCAGGCCACGGCCGTGCGCCGGCAAGAGGAAGCGGCCGGCGCGGATCATCTCCAGCGGCAGCAGCACCCAGGGGCGCGAGCCCGGGCCGTACACGTCGCTCGGCCGCACGATGGTCCCGGCGATCTCGCCGGCGGCGTGCGCGGCGAGCAGCGGATGCTCGCTGGCCGCCTTGGCATCCTGGTAGCTGCTGCCGCTCAACACCGTGATCGGCGCGCGTTCGTCGGCCTCGTCCGTGTGGTGCCAGCCGTAGGCGCCGCACGACGACACATGCAGGACGCGCTGCGCGCCGCCGGCGACGGCGGCGTCGATCATGTGCCGGACGCCGGCGACGCTGATGCGGCGATAGAGCGCCGGCGCGGCCACGTTGGACACCACGGCGGCGGTGTTGACGACCAGGTCGCTGCCGCGCGCGTGCGCCTGCCACGGGCCGGGCGCACCGAGGTCGCCGGCGACGACGTCCCAGGCGGGATCGGCGCGTACGTCCATGCCGCACACCGCCGCGCCGAGCTGGCGATAGCGGTGCAGCAGGGCGCGGCCGATGAAACCGTTGGCGCCGCTGACGAAGACGCGGCGCGGCACGGGCACCGCTGCATCGACCGGCATCGCCGCCCCCTCAGTAGCTCGCCGTGCTGCGCGTCTTGCGGAATTCCTCGAAGCCCGGCGGGCGGGTGTTGAGCTCCGCGTCGATCTGCACGTGCACCACCGCCGGCCGCCCGGCGGCGATGGCGCGCTGCAGCGCGGGGGCCAGGGCCTCGTGCTCCTCCACGTACTCGCCGTGGCAGCCCATCGCCTCCGCGACGGTGTCGTAGCGCACCGGAGCGAGATCGATGCCGCGGCGCGCCCACGCCTCGGGGCCGAGGCCGGCGTAGGTGAAGGCGGTCTTCTCCATGCCCCAGGCGTCGTCGACCGCCACCACCACCACCAGCGGCACGTCCTCGCGCGCCGCCGTCTCGAGCTCCATGATGTTGAAGCCTATGGCGCCGTCGCCGCTGATCAGGCACACGGGACGCTGCGGCGCCGCCAGGCGGGCGCCGATGGCGAACGGCAGGCCGGTGCCGAGGTAGCCCATCTTCACCGAGTACAGGAAGCTGTGCGGACGCAGGATGGGATGGAAGGCCACCGCCGTGAGCGTCGTGTTGCCGCCGTCGAGCACCGTCACCGCCTCGGCCGGGAAGCACTGCCGTACGGTCATCATCATGTGGCCCGGATTGACGCCACGGCGCGGCGAGGTGGCCAGGTACTCCATGCCGCGCGCCATCGTCTGCGCGCTCGCGTCGCGGTAGCGGGCGAGATCGGCCATGGCGGCGCGCGGCGGGCCGGCACGGCGGACCGCCTCGAGCAGGGCCGCCAGGGCAGCGCGCGCGTCGGCGACGATCGGCACGTCCACCGGCCGGTTGAGACCGATCGACATCGGGTCGACGTCGATCTGAATGGTCGTCTGATGGTCCGCGTCGCCCCACAGCGGCGGCGCGCCCCAGCCGTCGTACTCGCCGAGGCGGCAGCCGACGATCAGCACGACATCGGCCTCGCGGCGCGCCAGCCCGGCGCCGGCCATGTCGAAGGGATGGAAGTAGTGTGGATGGTCCTCCGGCACCGTGCCGCGCGCGCCGAGGCTGACGCTCATGCCGGCGCCGAGGTGTTCACCCAGCGCCAGCAGGTCGGCGGCGCCGTCGGCCCAGCCGACACCGGCGCCGGCATGGACGTACGGGTGCCGCGCCCCGGCGAGCAGCGACGCGGCGAGCGCGATGGCGGCGGGATCGCCGCTGCCCAGGTGTGTGACGCGGTAGCGCGCCGCCGGGTAGATCGGTGGCAGATGATCGGCGTCGATCGACTGCGCCAGCAGCTCGTCGGGGATCTGCAGGAAGGCCGGCCCCGGTCGCCCGCTCAGGGCGGCGCGGAAGGCGGCGCGCACCATCTCCGGCAGCCGCTCCCACTGGCGCACGGTGGCGGCGTACTTGGTGATCGGCCGGGCCATGGCCTCGGTGTCGGCGGCCTGCCAGGCGCCGCCTCGGTTGGGATCGGTGCGCAGGCGCGCCCGCGTCGTGCCGATGGCGACGATCGGATGCCCCTCGCCGTGCGCGCTGACCAAGCCGGCAAGCATGTTGCCGGTGCCGCAGGCGGGGTTGGCGAGCACCACGCCCGGCCGTCGCGCGATGCGCGCGTAGCCCTCGGCGAGATGCACGGCGGCCTCCTCGTGGCGGCAGTTGATGTAGCGGATGCCGTAGGCGGGCAGCGGCACGACGATCGGCACGTGCGCGCCGTCGATGATGCCGGCGATCAGCTCGACGTTTTCGGCCTGCAGGCAGCGCACCAACAGCTCGCCCACGGTGATCTGACTCATCGCTCGCCCCCGTCTCTGGTAGTCCGGCGGGAACATAGCAGAGGGCGCAAGGGGCGCCGCCCCGGCCTCGCCATCCGGGCGGGAATGTGGAAGGGGCTGCGTATGGCAGGCAAACGCGCGGCCGCGGCGCTGGCGGACGAACCTTACATCAATCTGGCCACCTTCCGGCGCAGCGGCGCGGCGGTCGAGACCCCGGTGTGGTGCGCGCCGCTCGACGGCAAGCTCTACGTCGTCACCGACGGCACCTCGGCGAAGGTGAAGCGGATTCGCGCCACCAAGCGCGTCCGCGTCGCGCCCTGCGGCGTGCGCGGCGCGGTGACGGGCGCGTGGGTCGAGGGGCGCGCGCGCATCGTCACCGACGCGGCGCTGGTCGCCCGCGCCCACGCCGCCCTGGTCGAGAAGTACGGCTGGCAGATGTGGCTGCTCGACACCGGCTCGCGGCTGTTCGGACGCTACGCGCGGCGCGCCTACCTCGAGCTGACCCTGGCGTGACGCGTCGGCTCGTCGCCCTGCTGCGCCTGCCGGTCGACGACTACCTGGCGGCGCTCGACGTCTTCCTGCGCGGCATCTCCGTGCCGAGCGGGCTCGCCGCGCTGCTGGCGGCGCTGGCCTGCTGGTGGATCTACCTGCCCGTGCACGAACTGCTGCACGCGCTCGGCTGCGTCGCCGGCGGCGGCAGCGTCACCCGCCTGGAGATCGACGCGATCTACGGCGCCGCCTGGTTGCAGCGCCTCTTCCCCTTCGTCGCCGTCGGGTCAGCCTACGCCGGCCAACTCACCGGCTTCGACACCGGCGGCAGCGACCTCACCTACCTGCTCACCGACGCCCTGCCCTACGCCCTCACCATCCTGCTCGGCGTACCGCTGCTGCGCGCCGCCGGGCGCCGCCACCCCGGCGTCGGCCAAGCGGCCCTGTTCGGCGCCGCCCTGCCGCTGGCTCTGGTGCCGTTCGGCGCGCTGGCCGGCGATTATTACGAGATGGGCTCGATCATCGTCTCGCGCCTGACCGCACTTGTCGTAACCGACTTCCCATTGGAGCGCTGGCGCGGCGACGACCTGCCCCTGCTCATCGAGACCCTGGCGGGCCAGGGGCTGAGCGGCCTGGATGTACTCGGCCTGAGCCTGTCGACATTGCTCGGCGGGGCACTGGCCTTCCTCACCTACGCCGCCGGCGTCGCTTGGTCGCGCCTGCTGGAGACGGCGCCCTCTGCCACCTCCGCGTCGCCGCGTTGAAGTCTTCGCCGGCAGACCAAGGCTCACCATCGCCGTCCCGCGTCCGCCCCTGACGCCCGCCGCGAACTCTGCTACAGCGGCGGCATGCACAACTTGAAGAAGCTCTGCGTCGGTACCAACTTTTCACCCGAGGCCGATCATGGGCTGGGGGCCGCGGCGGCGCTGGCGCGCGCCACCGGTGCGCACCTCGACCTGGTGCACGTCGTGCACCGCCCGCCGCTCTACGAGCGCGTGCTGCTCAAGGAGCAGGGGCTGGTGAAAGACCTCGAAGTGCAGGCCCTCAAGCACCTGCGCGCGATCGGCGCCGGGCCGATGTTCGCCGGCCTGTCGATCGAGTGCCACGCCCGCCACGGCGCGCCGTTCGCCGAACTGATCGCCTTCGCCCTCGAGCAGCGCGCCGACCTGCTGGTGGTTGGGGCGCGCAAGCGCAGCGGGCTGACCGATCTGCTGCTCGGCAGCACCGCCGAACGCGTCTTGCGCAAGGCCGCAGTGCCCGTCCTGCTGGCCAAGGCGGCGCTCGCCGACCCACCGCGCTGCATCCTGGCGCCGACGGACTTCTCGTCCGCCGCCCAACCGGCGCTCTTGGAGGCCATCGCGCTGGCGCGTCACTGGCGGGCGCGCCTGGTGCTGCTGCACGTCATCGAGCCCATCGTGCAGGCCTACTCCTGGGCCACCGACCTCGCCGGCGGCGAGATCTTCATCATCGAGCCCGAGGAGCTGCAGCCGGAGTGGGATGCGCTGGCGAAAGAGCTGCCGCTCGACGGCGTGCAATGGGAGCAGCGCACGATCAAGGGCGACGTGGCGACGACCGTCGCCGCCCTGGCGCGCGAATTGCCCGCCGACCTGGTGGTGCTGGGCACGCACGGGCGGACCGGAATCGCCCATGCGCTGCTCGGCAGCGTCGCGGAAGCCACCGCGCGCAACGTCGACGGGTGCCTCCTAGCGGTGCGGAGCGGGACGGAGCCGTTCGCCCTGCCGTGAGCGGGGCGCGGAGCATGGGGGGCGCGGCCACCGCCGCGCCCCCCATGCGACCGTTTTCGATCGGGGCGGCGCCGGCCGCCTCAGCGCTTGTCTGGGATGCGGATGGTCAGCACCGGGCACGGCGCGGTGCGCACGACGCGCTCGGCGACGCTGCCCATGAGCGCGTGCACGAAGCCGGTGCGGCCGTGCGTGCCCATGACCACCAGATCCGCCTTCAGCGTCTTCGCCGCGTCGACGATCGCTTGGTACGGCGTCCCCGTCTGCATCAGGGTGCGCAGGCGGATGTGCTTCTTCGCGTAGCGCGTCTGCAGCTTCTCGAGCTGCGCCTTGCCGGCCTTCTTCTGCTCCTCGATGAGGCCTCCGACGGCGCCGGCCGCGGCCCCAGCCAGATCGGGCACGGCATAATAGATCGGCTCGATGACGAACAGCGTCAGCAGCTCGGCGCCAAGCGGCTTGGCGAAATCGGCGGCGTAATCGAGCGCCTTCATCGAATAGGGTGAAAAGTCGATCGGGACCAGGATGCGCTTGATCTTCGCCATGGCAGCTCCTCGTGTGTCGGGTCAGTGGGTGCAGACGTCGGTACAGCAACCCGTGGGCCGCCGCCGATTCGCCGACCGCACAGGCCCCTGCGGATGCCACTTCGCAAGCATGGGAATCAATCCAGGCGTACCTGTTCCAGGTGGCGCGGCACCACCGCGGTCCATCCCAGACGCGTCTCGATGGCGCGCTCGAGCGCCAGCGCCGCAGCCGCCTCGCCGTGCACGACGTACACCGTCTCCGGCGGTCGCGGCGCCGCGGCGAGCCAGGCCAGCAATTCCTCGCCGTCGGCATGGACCGAGAAGGCCGGCACATGCACCACCTCGGCATGCACGGCGACGTAGCGGCCGAGCAGCTTGAGCGACCGCGCCCCCTCGAGCAGCGCCCGGCCGCGCGTCCCAGCGGCCTGGAAGCCGGCCAGCACCACGGTGTCGTCGCGGTTCGGCAGGCGGTGCGCGAGGTGGTGCAGCACGCGACCGCCGGTGGCCATGCCAGAAGCCGAGATGATCACCGCCGGGCCGCGCTCGGCATTGATCGCCTTCGACTGCTGCGGGGTGCGCGTCTCGCGCAGGTCGCCGACGTCGAAGGGGTCCTCGGCCGCCAGGTCGGGCCGGACATCGGCGCGGCCGGCGGCGATGGCGGCGCGGTACACTTGCAGCGCGGCGAGCGCCATCGGGCTGTCGACGTAGACCGGCACGCGCGGCACCGCGCCGCTGCCCAGCAGGCGGCGCAGATGGAAGAGGATGACCTCGGTGCGGTCGACCGCGAACGACGGGATGACGACGACGCCGCCGCGCACCAGCGTGCGCCGCAGGGCGTCCTCGAACAGCTGCAGCGACTCGACGTCGGCGTGGCGCCGGTCGCCGTAGGTCGACTCCACGACGATCGCGTCCGCCGCCGGCGGCGGCGCCGGCGGCCGCAGCAGCGGGTGCTGCGGCCGGCCGAGATCGCCGCTGAAAGCGACCGTGCGCGGTCGCGCGCCGTCGATCGCCACGACCGCCCCCGCCGAGCCGAGGATGTGTCCGGCCGGCGGCAGGGTCAGGGTGATCCCGGCAGCGATCTCGGTGGCGCGGTCGAAGTCGAGCGGACGCAACTGCCGGAGGGCGCGCGTGGCGTCGGCCTCGGTGTACAGCGGCAGGGCCGGGACGTGCTTCGAATAGCCGGTCCGGGTGGCGTATTCGGCCTCTTCCTCCTGCAGGCGACCGCTGTCGGGCAGCATGATCTCGCACAGCGCCACGGTGTCGGCGGTGGCGAAGACCGGGCCGCGAAAGCCGTGACGCACCAGCGCCGGCAGGTAGCCGCTGTGATCGACGTGCGCGTGCGTCAGCACCACCGCGTCGAGGCTCGCCGGCGGCAGCGGGAAGTCCTCCCAGTTGCGGCGGCGTAGTTCCTTCAGGCCCTGAAAGAGTCCGCAATCGACCAGCACCCGCGCCCGCGGCGTGTCGATCAGAAAGCGGCTGCCGGTGACCGTGCCGGCGGCACCGAGGAAGCGCAGAAGCGGGACGGAGGGCCTGGACATCGTCGTGCTTGTAGCATGCTTCGCTTGCGTCGTCCCGCGCTGGTGGAGGATGGAGGACGTATGCCGATGTTGGACCAGCAGCTGACGAAGAGTTCCCCAGCCGGGACCGCGGGCGTCACGGGCGCTCGCCACGGACGCGCCGCGACGCGGCGCATCTCTTCAGGATGCGGGCGGGCCGCCCGCGCTGCCGGTTTGGGAACGCTGGCGATCCTCCTGTTCGCCGGTGTCGCTGCCGCCGCCGACGGCGGCGCCCTCTATCGCCAGCACTGCGCCGCCTGCCACGGCGCTGAGGGGCGCGGCGGTGGCGAGGCCGCGGTGTTCGTCACGGCGCCGCCGGATCTGCGCGCCCTGTCAGCCGAGTCGCTGGTGCAGCGCATCATCGCCGGGCGCGCGACGCCGGTGGATCTCTCCGCCGCGACCCTCGGAGCGCGCGCGGCGTACGTCGAGCCGCTGGTCGCCTACGTGCGGCGCATGCCCGACGTCGACTGGCCGCGCGCCGACGCCGGCGCGGCGCTCTTCGCCGACCGCTGTGCGCTCTGCCACGGCCCGTTCGGCACGCCGCCTGCGAATCCACCGCCCGGCGTGCGCCCGCCGCGCGACCTCGCCGCCCCGACCTTCCAGGCGGCGACCAGCCCCGCCGACCTCATCGAAACCGTGCGCCACGGTCGCCGCGGCATGCCGGGTTTGACGCCGCGCCTGAGTGAAGGCGAGGCCGCCGATCTGGCGACCTTCGTGCGCCTGCTCTCGCCCGGCCATACGACGTATGCGCAGAATTGTGCCAACTGCCACGGCGACCACGGCATCCCCAGCGGCGGGCTGGCGGAGTCGGCGCAGCCGCCGCTGCTCTTCGACCGCGCCTGGCTTGCCCGCCAGGATCCCGAGGTCTTGCGCCGCAATGTCTGGCACATGCTTGGCGAGCGGCAGCCGACGATGCCGCACTTCGCCACGCTGCTGACCGAGGATCAGGCGCGGGCGATCGCGCACCTCCTGGCCGCCCCGAAGTGACGGTGGAGGGCGCCGATGGGGCGGCGCCCTCTACCGGCTATTTCGCGCCGGCGCCGAAGTCGACCTTCGGCACCTGCTGCGCCGCCTCGGGAACCTCGAAGTACTTCTGCGCCCCGAAGCCCA